>Ga0181369_1000179_pt1 | contig 18236 bp, 26 predicted proteins | sample LowvirmetaG_8_FD_130088 | JGI IMG/M metagenome (GOLD analysis project Ga0181369, IMG submission 130088) | Marine viral communities from the Subarctic Pacific Ocean - Lowphox_04 viral metaG | ecosystem: Environmental > Aquatic > Marine > Oceanic | place: Subarctic Pacific Ocean | collected... | reverse complement strand
CTTAATTCGCTGCGATATATGTTTTACCAGTTGCAATCGCTGTAGTGTAAGATGATTTATCTTCTGAGCTTCCTGCTACATCTGGTTCTGTATAAGTTAACATAATCTCTAAATGGTCAACATTACGCTGAACTGCATCATTGATTTCTTCTTGTGATAAACCACTTGCTATATATTCTGAATCACCACCATTAGTATTAATATCATTTATTAAACTAACAGAATCATTTGCTGCTGCTAATACTTGTTCTACAGTTTGATTGGACATATTTATTCTCCTTTGAGTTGTTTAACTTCTTGTGAAAGTTCTTGTATAGCTTTTACTAACATAGGTATTAAAGATGCTTCTCCAACTCTTTGTCTGCCATCAGTTTCATCTTCTGACCATAAGTCAAAACCATCTTTAAAATCATATTTATTAATTACTTCTTTTACTTCTTGAGCAATAAAACCATGATTGTATTTTCCGTTCATTACTCTTTGCTCTGAATCCTCATGTGCTTTCATTTCTTGAGGAACATCTTTTGCTTTTTTCCATCTAAAAGTAACTGGTCTTAATTCATTAACAAAATCTAAACCTATTTGTTCGTCTTCTATTTCTTCTTTTAACCTAATATCTGAAGGTGCTGTCCATGTAGTTGCACCATGTGTAAGCTGTGAGTCATTAGAACCTCTACCTAAAAGAGTTGCATCATCAGTATGACCTGACAAGTCATAACCTATAATAGTTCTATAAGAACTTCCAGTTCCACCACCATTAGTTAACTTACCAATAATGACATTTTGTCCACCAACAGTTATATCATCACCTGCCTGCATACCAAGAATTGTATTATTAGAACCAGTTGTTAATGCGCCTGCTGCACTTCTACCGATAATAACATTGCTATCTCCAGTTGTTACAGCAGTACCTGCGTTCCAACCCATAGCAGTATTATCGCTTGGAGTTGACAAATCATCCAAACAAGACCTGCCAACAGCAGTATTTCTACTTGCTGTTGTGTTGTTATATAAAGCACCTGAACCAACAGCAGTACAATCACCACCTGTCGTATTTAAAGTTAATGCATCTAGTCCTAAACCTGTATTATGTCCACCAGTTGTATTAGCGCCTAAAGAATTTTTACCAAAAGCACTATTATTGCTGCCTGTAGTATTATGATCTAGTGCTTGGTAACCTACTGCTGTATGACTCACTCCTGTAGTGTTTCTTAATAAAGCACTTCTGCCAACTGCGGTGTTGTCTGCACCAGTAGTATTTAGTGCTAAAGCTCCTGCTCCTACTGCTGTGCCATTACTGGCTGTAGTATTTCCATTTAATGCACTTTCTCCGAAAGCAGTATTAAACCCACCTGTAGTGTTTTGACCTAAAGATGCGTAGCCACCTGAAGTATTGTAAGTACCAGTTGTATTAGCATCTAAACATTGAGAACCTACTGCTGTGTTATTCGTACCTGTTGTATTTCCAGCTAAAGCACTTCTTCCTACAGCAGTATTATGTTCACCTGAAGTATTAGCATTTAGTGCTGCTGCTCCTAAACCTGTATTATCTGAACCTGTATTGTTATAAAGAGCTTCAGTTCCTAAGGCAGTAATAGCAGAAGCAGTATTTAATTGACCTGCTCTTCTACCTATCAAACAATTTTCTGAATTAGTAGTTCCTGATGCTCCTGCATCAATACCAATGTAGACATTTCTTTGCCCTGTAGTTGTTCCTGCACCTGCTCCTTTACCAAAAACACTATTGTCATCACCTGAAGTTAAAGCTGCAAAAACATCTATACCAACTCCAGTATTGTTATTAGCTGCATCTATCGTGCCTGTTGTAGTGTCACCAATCATTATTGATGAAGTGCCAAAAGTTTTACTTGTAATTCCGTTTACAGTTGCTACTGCATTTTCGTCAATAGAAATTGCACCTGTAGTTCCAACTGTTGATCCAACACCAATAACCAAATCATCGGCACTATCGTCTAAGCCAATATAAAAATCTTGTGCGTTACCATCAAATACAATCTTAGTATCTTCTGCTCCAGCGTCTCCAATCGTAAGAGTTGGAGTTGTTCCTGTTAAAGTTAAACCACCATGCAAAGTAGTTAAAAGATTTTCATCTACAGCTATGGCTGGAGTTGTTCCTACAGTTGAACCTAAGCCAATAAGAAGATCATCAGCAGAATCATCTAAAGCTATATAATAATCTTGTGCATTACCATCAAAAACGATTTTAGTATCTTCTGCTCCCGCATCACCTATAGTTAGTGTAGGGGTTGTACCTTTTAGAGACATAGTTTGAGCAACAATATCACCTGTTGTAGATGAGGCTGCTTGTCCTACACCAATAGATTGAGCAAACTTAATATCTTGGTTTTCGTCTATTTCAATAGCAGGAGTAGTTCCTACGGCTGAACCAAGACCAATAACTAGATCATCAGCACTATCATCTAGTCCTATATAGTAATCCTGAGCATTACCATCAAAGACTAACTTTGTATCTTCAGCAGTAGCATCCCCTATTGTTAGGGTTGTTCCATTTACAGATAAACTATCTGTAACTTGTAAATCTGTAAAAGCATCTAATACGGCTGCACCTGAACCTGCTCCATCTAACTGAACTACCGCTACTTTTCCATTTGCGATTGTTACATTTGAACCTGAGCCTTGAGAGATAATAATATTGTAAGGTCCACTACTGCCTGAATCTGTAGTAGCATTTTCTATAATATGCACTCTTTTCATGGTGTTTGGACCAATCGTTATTGTGCAATCAGAATCTAAAGCACCTGTGTACTTTAAATATATAGCTCTACCTGCATCAGAGCTTCCATCTGCAACAGTGGTTGTATGAGTATTAGCATTAGTAGTAATAGCTTCAGTACCTATTCCTAGAGCTTCTCCAATTAACTCAAGGTTAGTATTGGTAGATGTACCCCAAGTACCTGATTCATCACCAGTTGTTATTTCTTTTAATCGTAAGTTATTTACATAAGTTGCCATATTAAGCTACCTCTTCCCAATTTGGGTTTTGTGTTGTATTTATATTACTATAATTTGGTGTTTGTGTTGTTGTAATTCCTTGATAATTTGATGTTTGAGATGTATCTATAAGACCCCAAACATTAACTATTTGTGTTAGAGCTTGTACCTCTATGCCTGTTGGATTAATTACTGCTGAAGAAATAACTGTGACACTTCCTAAATCAGTCGTACCAGTAAATCCTGTTACAGGTAAAATATTATTAGTTACTAAGGATATAGTTCCTAATGTGCTTGTAGCAGATACGCCTGTAGGAAGTACAACTGCTGTTGCTATTACAATTTCATCACCAAGGTCTAGTGTTGATGCTACAGCAGAAACTCCTGTTACTGCTGCACCTGCTGTAATAGCAGTACCTAATGCGGATGTTCCAGCATTGCCTGTGACTGCAATGTTTGCATCTGCTTTTGCAGTTTCATCACCTAATGCTGAAGTTCCTACATTCCCTGTAACAGCTACATTAGCAATACCAGATACTGTTTCATCACCTAAACCTGATGTAGCACTTAGTCCAGTTACACTAACTAGAGCTTTTGCTATCGCAGTCTCATCACCTAATGCTGATGTACCTGCTAGACCTGTAACGGCTACTAAAGCCTTAGCAATTACAGTTTCATCGCCAAGAGCAGATGTTGCACCAAGACCTGTAACAGATACAAGAGCCTTAGCAACAACTGTTTCATCGCCTAGTGCGGAAGTTCCTGCAACGCCTGTAACGCTTACAGTAACATTTACTATATGAGGCTGACCCCAAGGACCATCACCCCACGAGCCACGCCCCCAGCCGACAGAAGGCATTTGTTAAGCTATTCTAATTATTGCGTTAGATGCGTCTGCTGTAGGAAATTGAATTGTAAAATCGCCATTAGTTGAAGTTTTATCTCCACCAAAATCTAATACACATACTGATGGATCACCTGAAGCTGAATCATTAAAGATAAGTGCTCCTCTAGCTGTGATAGTTGCGGTACTAAATGTTAAATCACTAAAATCAGTTAAAGCAGTTGTACCTGATGTTGTAGGATCAACTCTAGTTAAAGCTGCACCTTTAGCAGTATATCCAGTTCCACTAACTTCATTTGAAGTTGTATAAGCAGTTGTAGCTGCACCTAAAGAAGCACTACTAGTATAGAGTGCTAAATTAAATGTGCTACCACCTGAGTTTTTAAAATTATGCACTGCCTCTAAAAGTTCTTTTTTAAATGAAGTACACATAGCTTGCGAAATTGCCATTAGATTCTCCTAATAATATCAGCCATTTCCTTATGACCTTGTTTTTCTAATAAACCAGCTACAGTAGCTCTATCACTGGCTATAGCTTGTTTTACATATAATAATACAACTGTTTGTATAGCTTCTTTAAATGCCTTTGCCTGTGCTTGCACAACAGGATCAGCATTATCACTGATACTAACAATTTTACTTACTATTCTTTCTGTCCAATATTCAGGACTTAAACCTGTATTTTCTGTAGTTTTTACAGTTACACTACCTACGATAGGGGTTGAATCTACACTTAACATTATGTCCTCTCTACTCTAACCACATCATCTCTGTAATTATCTACTGTATTATCTCCTTCTCCAAGATTTTTTAATCTAGCTAGTGCTTGTAAAAATCTTTGTTGATATAAAGATATTAAATCAGGCTCACCTTTCATATAGATATATGCCTCAAGCAATGAACCATATAATAAAGCATTTTCTGCATTATCTGAAAGCCATGTTGTTCCACTATCTGCACCTGCTGTAATAGATGCTGGTCTATAAAAATAGTGCAACTCAACAGCATAACTGCTATCAGGAGTTGGTCCTATTATAAAACTACCATCATCAAATAAAGCATAATGCTTAGGTGTACCTGTTGTAGAACTATTTGGATATGCTTCTCTTATAAAATTCACATCTTTAAATAATAAAAAAGTTTGTGATCCACTACTAGTAAATGATAAAGAAAAGTTATCTAAAAAATCTGTTGGCGTAGCAAGATACTCATTACCTGATGTTAATGTTCCTGATACATTTTTTCTAAAAACAGGAAGTTGAATTGTTTTTAAAATTCTTTCTTCTGCTTGTTTAATAATACTAGGTAAATCTGAAACAAACTGTGTTTCAGTATTTTGTAAATAATTTTGTATTAAACTTTTTAATTCTGAATATGTCATATTAACTAATCACTATTTTAACTGTACCAACACTGCCACGCATTATTATTCCTGTGCTAGTTACAGGATCAAATCCAAATAACTTAGCAGACTCCGCTTCTCCTGTATCCACTCTAGCATCATATAAAGCCTGTGGATCAATGGTTGATACACGATTTACATCAAACTGTGGATGATCAGGATCAAAACATTCAGGACATACTCTTAAACCATTTCTAGTTTTGTTTTCTGTTTCATATTTAAGTTCATTTAACTTATATGTAAATCCACATCTATCACAAATACCTAATGCTTTTCTACCTTGTGCGTACATATTAGTTATAAAAACTATAAGGAACAAATCTTACGGATGCTCTTTCTCTATCAGCATCACTAACTTCATTCCATAACTCTAAATACCTTTGTCTAATCATTGGAACTTTTTGCATAGCTTGTTCTTTTTTACAAGCTATATTGTATGCCAATCCATAGGTCATACAGGGCAAATACTTTGTTGGCACTCCTGCATTATTTGATGCGGGATTACCTGTGTCATCTATTTTTTTTATATAGTAGTAAACAAGTGTATAAGTATCTGCACCATCTGGAGTGTTCCATAAACTAATTGATGGATTATCAACACCTTTATCTAAGAAAAATAAACTTGGTTTTCCTTTTGATAGTTTATTTGCTATGTGTGTATATTCACTTATAGATATTCTTCTAAGGTTTTGATCAAACTGTTTTGATGTATCCCCTGAGTCTGTTCTTATAAAAGCCTCTATGACTTCAATAACATTAGTAGGTAAATCATAAGTTGATGTACCCTCTGTTAAAGTTTGTGTTCCTGACTCAACAGAAAATAAATTTAATCCTTTGTTTTGCCATTCAAGAAATAATAAATCTAAAGCTCTCCTAGCTGTTCTGTAGTCATAGCCTGAACGCAACTCTAGTCCGCACAACTCGTATGCTTCTTCAATAATATCAGATAAATCTAAATTAAATGCTGTTGTACCGCTACTTGCCATGCTTTCTCCTAATAGCTTCCTTGCCTCTTTTTGCTATAGCTGCTTGTGCATCTTTACCTGCAACCTTAGCTCTTTGTTCCATTACAGTTAATATTTGTATTTTTCTAGCAAAAGATTTTTTTATTTTTTTAACCTTAGCTACTGTTTCTCTAGCATCAGCAACAGAAGCATACTTAATACTTACAGTATCCTTTGGATTTTCATCGGTATAAAGTCTGCGACCTGAACCTTTAGGTTTTTTACCTGTTCCCACTTTTGGGTCTTTTTTGCTTCTCATTTGTTCTATGTGGAACCTTATTCTTTTTTGATGCTGGTGCTTTTAGTGTGCTTTGTTTAAAAGCAGTTCTGGACATTACCATTTGACTTTATCCGCCCAATAAGCTGCTGACATCTTACCCTTCTTGATGTTCTTACCATGTCTGGCTTTAAAAGACTTTCTTTTAGCTTTCATGCGTTTTGATTCACCTTTCTTGGGCTTACCAGCAGTTCCTGATAATGTTCCAACCTTTTTGCCTTGCTGTCCAAATCTAATAGTCTTTATCTTGTCGCCTTCTTTTGCGACAACTATATGGGACTTCTTAGGGTGATTTGGGGTACGCTTTGGTTTGTTGTACCCCGAAACACCTGCCCGTTTTAATCTTGAGTCTTTGGAAGCTCGGCTCACTAATTATTAGACTCTACCGCCAGTTTTCTTTTTAACAAGTTCGTTAAAAGTAGGAGTCATCTTAGATGACATTTTAGACCCTCTTTGTGCGGCTGTTTTACCACCCTTCATTTTTGATGAGTACTTGGTATTTTTACCACCTTTCATCTTTGATGAGGATTTAGTAGTTTTACCGCCTTTCATCTTTGATCCGTATTTGCTAGTTTTTGCCATTCTTTTTCACCTTTTTTGTTGTTGATTTTTTAGCAGGAGTTTTCTTAGCAGTGGTTTTTTTAGCAGGGGCTTTCTTAGCTGTAGGCTTTAATTCCTTCAGCATAGCGTCAGCTTCCTTTTCTCGCATAGGACCAGCTACTAGTTCTTCTCCATTCCAAATTAAAAATGCCGGATCACCATTAACAAAGTATCCGTTTTCTTCTTTTCTATAAGACATAATTCACCTTAATCGTAAGATTTAATACAATGCAACACGATAAGATATGTATCTCCAGAACTATGTCCTGTAGTTGTAAGATTAATATCTCCGTTTTTGCCTGAACCTGATGTGTTCTGCAATCCACCAAAAGGTGAAAAGTCTAAAACACCATCAGCACTTGGGTTTAATTCTAAGCACAATGTATCTGATGATGCGTTCCAAAATAAACCTATCTTAGTAAATCCTAAAATAGAGTAATAAACCTTTTGTAACTTAACACCAGAACATGCTTTACCATCTAGCGTACTAGATTTTAAAGCACTCACATCAACTTTAGCGACAGCACTTTCACCTGTGCCATCGCTAACATTTGTAAGCTGTACTATAAAATCTTTATCACTATCTAAAATAGTTGTAGATGTTACTGCATCAGCCATAATTTACTCCTATTAAGGTTGGTCAGTAAATGCTGGAGCATCTGCACCTTCTTGGTTACCCCAGATGTACCAGTTAGTTGAATCTTTAGCTAAGATGTTGATTTCAAATAAACCAAAGTCAGTTAAAGTAAGAATAGAGTTTGAGTTACCATCAGAGTAAACAGAAACATTATCTGCATTAGAATCTAGGTGAATGATTCCACCAATGAAGAAATTAGTATCTGAACCTGTATCAATGATAAGGTTTTCTGTTTCTTCTGCTGCACCACCATAAATAAGTTTAAAGTACACACCAGCAGAAGGGCTTGGTAATGTAAGAGTTCTGTCTGCTGTAATAGCTGGAACTACATTAGTACGACCACCATTTGCTGTTGCTGTAAGTGATGTATCTGCATCAGTTAAAGCTACAGGTGTGACCTTCATACCATCACCATCTAAAGTAAATTCAGTAGTAATAGCACCTGTTGTTGAATTTTTTGAAATGACTGTAAAGCCATTCTCAGACCTAACTGGTCCGTTAAAAGTTGAGTTTCCCATAGTTGTTACCTATAAAATTCTAGCGTCTTGGTTTGTCTGCTAGGTCAGTCGCTAGATTAATAAAATCCCTAGATACGAAAAAAGGGGAGCATTAGCTCCCCTATAAGTTTAGCTTGAACCGGGTGATCCGTAAATACCAAGAGGATCAGATACACCAAATGAGTATCTTTCTCTTGCTTTATACCTCACATTACCAGTATCAAAATCACCATCCATAGAAGTTTCCATTCCAGTTCTATTGAAATGTTTCATTCCATTTGGAACATCAGTGATTATGAAGAAAGCATTAGTATCGGTTAAATAATGGTTAACCATGTAACCTTCAGGAATAGCTCCGTTAGTTACAATAGCGTTAACATCATTATCTGAAGTACCAACTCTAAATTGACTTTCTAAAAGTCTTGTCGCTGTAAACTGCAATGCAGATGGAACGATAAGTCTTTTTGGTCTAGCTGCAATTTTAAGACCTCTTTGATCTTTAAAAGCTGCAATTTCAATAATCGCATTTTCTAAAGAAGTTTCATTAAGGTCTGCTGCTGTAGCAGGTCTATTAGAGTTTTTACCACCATTTACTAATGGGTGACCATCACCACCAGTTACACCATCTCCATCAGCAGTAAATAAGTTTACGCCATCTCCAGATTGGAAACTGTTAGTAAACCCATTATTGAGTGGATTCGCTGCTTTGACTTGCTTAGTGTAAGCCATAGCTCTTGCGAGTGCTTTAGTATATCTAGCAGATAAAGAATCGTAGAGGTTATCTTCGATTGCTTCTTCTGTAATAGCAAAACCTAAAGCAATGGTTTCGTGGTTATATCTTGCTGTAAAGCTCTCTTGTGCTGAATCATAAGTGATTGCAGAACCTTCGTCTTTAACAACCGCCTGACCAAATCCACTTAACTGAACTTCTTCTTCGAATGAACGATCTGAATTTTCAGTCTCATAGATCATGGTGTGCTCGTCTTCGTACTTTTCATACTCCATCCCAAACAAAGCGTTAAGTCCGGGTAGGAGTTCTTTTAACATTTGTGCTCTTGAAATAGCCATATTATTCTCCTAAATTAAACGCCAGTTGTGTTATCGAGTTGATGTCCAACATTAAATTTAACGATGACATCGGTGAAAGAATCACCAACAGAACTATCGGGTCCGTCAACGAACTCCATAATTCTTAATGGTAATGTATTGGTTGTAGCAATGGTAGATGAATCTACTGCATTTTTACTACGACCAATCGTAGTGCTTCCTGCGGTTTGCACCACAGCAACATTGTTACCTAAAGCTGTTTGTGCAAGTGACGCATCACCTTGCATTTGCATTTCTAGGTAAGGATCATCAACAACATACGCACTAATATCACTAGCAACAGTTGATGCTGGATATGTCTGTGAGAATGTTTTTTGATTTGTATTTGGATCAGTGTATGAAACACCTACAAATACGCCTATGGGAGTTAATGAAGTAGTGCCGGTATCTTTTTCAATAGTTCCAGAACTTACTATCTTTACAAAATCTCCATAGAATATAGCGGTACCATAGTTGGAGGCTATTTTATAGTGTCTAACTTTTCCTGTGAAGGAACCGCCAGAACTAATACAACCTACAGGCTCGGCACCCATTGGGGTAGCTGAACTAGCCATATAATTCTCCTAAAAGAGGTTAAACAACAGCCCCAAGTAAAATATTAAGTGTTACTTAGAGCCACCAAATGTAGTCCTACTTTTGCGATCTGGTTGTAACAGAGGCATACGAGGATCATTTTCTTTCATAAAGTTATTGTCAACGGCTTCCATTTGCTCTGCGGACATCTTTCTGTAGTACTCATCTCTTTGCTCCATAAGCTCTTTTGGAGCTTTACAAAGTAAAAGACCGCCTACTTCCAAATTACCTTTACTAGCCCACTCTGAATCCACATCACAAACTAAGTGTAGTTCAGGGTGATCCTCTGCTTTCACAGGCTCCCATCCTTCTCTAAACTTAGAGCTAACATTAGTATTGTTAGGTTGCCCTAAAACACTTGTAGCTACCCACCTAAATACCCATCCGTCTTGCGGTGTGGGGCTAGGTAGTTTCGATTGTGGTTCCCAAGATTGGGTTCGTGCAGAAGCCTCTCTGGACTCCGTATCTCTTGCTGCTCTAGTAACTTCTTCAGTTACTTTATTTTCATCTGCCATTATCTATTCTCCTGTGCGAGTTGTTTGGCGTATTGCTCTGGTGTTAAACCCAAACGCCTTGCGAGGGCGACTTGAGTTGCTGTTAACTGAACTTTGCGAGGCATAGCACCATTATTTCTAGTTGCAGGTGCTACAACATTCGATGGCTTTTTTGAGGTCTCAGTTTCCACTTCTTCCTGAATTACTTCAGTTTCAGTGGCTACAGCACTTGGTTTACCCTCATAAAGCTCAGGAAATCTTTGGCTCATTCGCTTATCAATTTCCTCGTAATACTGATCACTGTTAGGATTAACTCCTTCAACTTTGATTAATCTCTCATGGATTCCATAAGCATAACCTGTTGCTTCAGGATAATCAGGATTACTAAACCATTTATTATCTTGCAACCATTTAACTTGCCTACTATCTAAGGTTTGTTGTGGTGGTTGCTGAGGTTGTTGAGCAGGTTGCTGTGCTTGTTGTTGCATTGCTTCCTGTTGTTGTTGGTAATAATTTAGCTTTTCTGTAGCAGATTTTAAATCAACTTGTGCTGCAAGTATCTTTTCATTTGCTGCTAACATAGCATCGCTATTACCAGCTTCATAAGCCTCTTTAAACTCAGCTTTAGCTTTCTCTAACTCAGCCGTTGACTTAGCAGAAATTTGCCCTAAAAGAGCTTCTTCACCTTTATTAATTAAAGCTGATAGCCTTTTATTTTCCCCTTGAATCTTCTGAGCATAATTAACAGCTTCTTCTCGTAAACGATCTGATGCTTCTTTAGCTCGTCTTTCTTCATGGTACTCATACTTGAGTTTATCAATTCGCTTTTGAACTTTGTCGTTAATACCCTCTATTTCTTCTTCTACATCATTCTTTGTAGTTTCTACTTTAGGGGGCTTACGATCTTCGGGTGGTCTATCATCAATGACTTCCACCTCGACTTCTTCATTTTTGTTTTCTGTTGAGTCATCTTTGCTTTTACTGATTTGATGTTTGACTCCAAAAAACTTTTCTTCTTTGGAAGTTTCTACAGGTTGTTCTATTGTTTCTACCTGTTCAACTTCTTGATTTGCGGTATTATTTTCAGACATATTAAATTACCTTTACTATTCCTCTTGGGTCTTGAACAACAGCTTCTACACTGTCGTCATTGATTAAACGAAATTCTTTTCCATGCACCATAAATCTAGTGCCTGAATAAGAACGCATAATAATCCAATCGCCCTTTTCACAATAAGGACCATTTGGAAATCTGTTCTTATCTTGATAACAATCATCACCCATTTCTAAAACAAACCCAATGATAGAACCAACTTCTTCCACTCTACGAGTTTCAGATGCTTTAATAATTCCACCTTTGGTAGTTTCTTCTATATCGGGTAATGCGATTAGAATTTTGTAACCCTTTGGAACAGGGAGTTGTTTAGCTTTGTCTGTTGCTTCAACCTCTTTGGGTTGAGTATCCTTTGCAGGTTCTGTCATGTTTTCTCCTTTGCACTAGATTAAGGTCTAGGTCCTTGCGTCAGTTTTGACGATTTACTATTTCTAGTAGATCGAGTATATCTCTTTCTACTAAGGCAAGTCCAGATATCACACCTGTTAGATATCTGTATTCCTCAAAATTTTTACATCCACCACCAGATAAGTGATCAGCATGTTCATTCATATGCTCACGAATCTTCTTTTGTATAGCTTCTACTATATTTTCAGTTGATCCACTCACTCATTTTCCAGTAATGTTTCTGCTATATCTCTACCTATCTTAGCACCTTCTATTTGTTCTTTGCTAGATATTTTTTTATTTTCTGTAGCAGCTTTTAATCCGATGTTAGCACCCGCTATGCGTTCTTGTGAAGCAATTCTTTCTTTCTCTACTTCATTAGTTGCTTTAGCTTTCTGTAAATCAAGAGCTAGTTTTTCAGCATCAGCTTTAATTTTTCTTTGTACTTCAGCTTCTCTAATATCCAACTCTCTTTGTCTTTGTTGTAATACAGGGTCTTCTAACTGTTCTCTTATTTCTTCTTGTCTTTCATCTGCTTGACTTGTGGCTAATACTCTTTCAGCAGCTTCAGATACAAGTTCTGATAAACGCAGTTCAATATCTTCTGGTAGCGGTTCATCAGGTGGTGGTAGCGGTGCACCAAGTTGTTTTTCAATTTCTTTACGATATTGAAACGCTATATGTTCTGTCACATGCTCTGTAAAGGCAGCTAAGATAGAGTTAGCATTAGGACTTTGTCCTACCATTTCTCTCATCTTAGGATCGTTCATGGCAGCCATATGCACTTTAATATGTGCTTCGTGATCCTGATACATAAACGCTTTAACAGGTTTTCTGTTTAATAAGTTCATGTTTTCTGATACTGGATCAGTTGGTGCTATCTCAGTTTCAAGCGGTACAATCTTATCTGCATCTCTTATGCCTAATACATCCAACATCTGTCTATGGAGTTCTTCCATGTTATACATCTGCGGTGCTTGTTGTGATAGCTGTAGTGCAGCTTGATACTGCATAATCTTCTGTGCTTTTGTAGAAGCATTGGGATCAGATACAGGAATTACATCAACCCTGCCATCAAAATCATCTTTAATTAATTCTTTACCCTTAATGTTATAAGGATACTCTGTAGGTCCATAATCAAAAATAATCTTAGATAAAATTCTAAGCTCATGCTTCATAGAGTTATGAATCCTGCTTTGTACTGATCCTATAACTTTTAATGATCTTTCTAGTAATGCGAGTGTGGTGCCGACTGGAGCTTGATTATTCATGTCTGAGACTTTCATATCAGCCAATGAAGCAAACCTTCTACCTTCTTCAACTAAATTTTGAAGTAGGGAGTATAAAGTAGTAGAAGGCTCTTTGTAGGGGAGAAAGGTAATATTATCCTTTATCGCACCACCCGGCACATCCACATCACGAAACTCTCCGGGCATGATAGGTGTATCATCGCCCTTAATTCTTAAACCTCTTGATTTTAAACCACCCGGCAGGTTAGATAATGTACCTGCATCAACAAGTTGTCTTAATAAACTTGTAGCTGATTTAGCTATGCCACCAATTAAATGTATTAAACCAAACCCATAGAATCCCATTCCGGGTAGGTATTGATAGTGAACAAAGTGTTGTCTGCGTTTCTTCAAAGGATCATCTTCAATGTAGTTCCTTCGTATCGCTAATATCTTGCCTGATTGATAATCTAAGGTAACAACATAAGGTAATGCTATACCTGTAACTTCTCCATCTTTTCTATCCTCAAAACCTTTGAGGTCTAAATCCACCATCATTTCTAAGATGGTGTGACGATTATCGTTCTCGTATGATTGTCTTTCGCCTGTTAGTTCGTTGTACTTTGATTGAATTTTAGTTAAATCATCTGAAGGTTCTTGTAAATCTACATCTCTGTAAAACCCTATAACCTGTAGCTTTTTAATATCATTAGTGCTTTTCTTCATTATGTGAGTAGCACGATCACAGGTTGTTAAATCAGATGCACCATAACTAACAACAAAATCTTCTGCTGGGACAAACATACTTGCAGGTCTGTCTAGCATAGGATCAAAATAAATCTTTCTAAAAGCAGAACCTGCTAACGGAAGATTAAATAAAAGTTTTTCTGTCTCAGTACGATACTCTGACATTTTATCTGTCAGCAAGTAATTAAGGTAATCTTTAACTCTAACAGATTGATCCTGACTCTCTTGGTCTATCTGACCTACAATCCTGACATCTACAGGACCTTTAGCTGGAAATAACTCAGTTATAGTTTCAGCTTGGAATCTAACCACAGACTCTGTTAGTAATGGGTGGAATACACCACAAGCACCCTGCCAAGGCAAAGTTCTTTCTTCTATCTTTAGCCCTAGTTGGTCTAAACCTTTAGTGTAAGTATCTTCCCAATCTTTGCGTGATTCTTTATCAGAATTAAAATACTGTATTAGCTCTGAAGCTAATCCTTCTAGTTCATCGTCTTGCATGAACTCAGCTATGTTGTCGCCAAAGTTTGGGGTGCCCAACTCAGCACCTTCTTCAAAATCTATAATCATCCCCCCATCCTCAGTCAGTAATGCGACCTCATCAGGGTTAGTTACTATAACTTCTAAAGGAGAATCCTTAACTATCTTGTCTGGGGTTTTTAATGGTTTTTCTGCCATTCAATCTCCTAATAATAATTCGCTTCTCTTGGGGGTAAATCTTCGTCTGGCTCGTCAGAGTCTAAACCAATAAACCCACCTTGTCTAAATCTAATCAATGCTTGTGTAGATGAATCCACTAAATCGTCATGATCACCAGACGGGAAAGAAGCAAATTCTTCTATTACTTCTTCTGCAAACTTCCTTTCTGGTGACCATACGATGCCTGAGGCAAACAGATCAGCGACAGCATTAACCCTAGCTATTTTATCATTTCCTCTGCTTGGGGTGTATTCTGAAACAGGAATACCCATTTGTCTTAGTTCAAATATTAAAGGCATACCTGCTGCTTTGGCTTCAACAATAAATGCTTCTGGTTGCCATAGCTGATACATATCAAATGCTTTTTTCTTTAGTTCAGGAAACTCCAATCTATCCTTGAAAGCATCTAATAGTATCACTTGGGGTTGTGTTACCCCCGTGTCGTCTGGTTGATAGAAAACACCCCATGTCGTACAAGCTGAGTAGTCTGAACGCTGTGTTTTTAAAAACGCAGTATCCCATGACTGTATAACAAAGTCGCACTGTGGGGGATTGTCGTACTCCCAAACACGCCACCATTCTCTTTTGATGATGGCTGATTCTTCTGCGGTAGGGTTCTGCTGATATTGAGCAGACCATTTAGCTAAAGGCAGTTCTGCTCTTAGCTTTTCTAATTCTTTAATATCCCAAAACTCTTGCCACAAACTTTTACCTGAGGGCAAGATAGCAGGGAACTCTATAACTTCCCATTCATCAGAGCCGTCTCGTTGTGCAGAGGCTTTAAGTATTTGTCCTGTTAAATCTCGTTTATGCCACCGAGTCATCACAATAATGATTGCACCACCCGGCTGTAAACGCTGTCGTGGTCCAGAAGTATAGTATTCATAGACCTTATCAAAGACAGAAGCATCGTTGCTTTGTCCTTCTTGTTCAGAGTGTGGATCATCTATGATTAACAAATCCGCACCTTTACCAGTCACAGCACCGCCAACACCAATCGCAAAGTATTCTCCGCCCTTATTGGTATTCCAACGACCTGCTGCTTTAGAATCGGATTGCAGTCCTACATCGGTAAAAACTTTCTTGTAATCATCTGAACCTACAAGGTTTCTAACCTTACGACCAAACCCCACAGCTAATTCTGCTGTGTGAGCCACCTGAATGATCTTCTTCTCAGGAAAACATCCTAGAAACCATGCAGGTAATAAATATGAAGCAAACTCAGACTTCGTATGACGAGGGGGCATATTAATAATCAGACGCTTTAATTTACCTTCCTTAACTCTATTAAAAGCATCAGACATAATCTTATGGTGATGTCCTTCAATAAAAGCAACCCACATCTGTTTAACAAACGAAAGGAAGTCATCTTTACAACCCTCTTTCATTTTAGCCTTCTCGTAGTCAGAGAGCAGTTCTAAGAGCATCTTCTGTTGCTCTACGGGTAATTGACTTAGTTTGCTTAAATCAAACAATGGTGGCACCTCATCTAAACAGAGAATAATACATAGTGTAAGGAGTATGTATGAGGTATGACAAGATGCCACAAACTTTTCCTAGTATTAAACTAGGTAGTATTAAACTATATAAACTAAAACTTAGTTTTAAACTAGCTAGTTTAATACTAGTTGATCTGCCGATAGCTCTCCCTATTATGTGCATACTTTCACATCTTCACTTGTTCGTCAACATTTATTTCAACTTTTTTAAAAGGGCTTCTTCTTGTGCTCATCACAGTACGCCATTTATTCGGTTGCATAGTAACCCACCCATTATCTTCTAATCTCTTTAACATAGCGTGTACTGTGCTCTTAGATGATATTCCTAGTGTGTAAGCTAAAGCGTCTAGTGATGGTCCACAATTAAATTCTTCCCAGTATGCTTCTATCGCTTCTAATAACTTTAATTGTTTCTCTGTCATAGTATATATGTATGGGGTGTATGGGACCCACGAACATTATACGAACATTCTAAAAAAAAAGCTATCTTTTAGTGGGTCGGAAAAGAAAAAAGGGGGTACCCCTATAAAAATTATGAAATTATTTGTGCAAAATAGTATGTACCCGACAGTCAGACAAAAAAATTATATGGGGGGTTGGGGGTAGGTGGGGGTTATATATAGTGCGTTCTTGCGTGATAGTGAGTACTTACTTTTTATAATACAACTCAACTGCCAAACATCTGTTGAATCTTCTGCTCTAACTCAATCCTGATCTCATCGCTAGTCTTATCATTGGTGATGCTTTCAACTCTCTCTGTGAATAGTGCCACTTCTGATACCTTGCCTAACAATTCTAATGCCCTGATCCTAGCTGATTCATTATTGTTTGTATCAGTAGCTTCTGCTTGTAGCTGTTCCATGATGAACTGTCTTAGAGAGATAGCTGAAGTAACTGCATATTCATTCTTACGCTTGATTCCCTGTTGTATCCTTTGGGATACCTTAGGGTTGCTCATTAATTTACTAGCCTCTGTCCATACGCTACTGTCCTTCATATTCTCCACGCTATATGAATCCCTGTATGACTCACTTGCTGTCTTACCTGAAATAACACCCTGACAAAACTTTTCCTGCTTGGGAGTAAGCCCTGATATGTTAGCTACTTTGTTTCCTGATTTACTCTTATCTTTACTCATATATCTATGTATTAACGGATTAATATTTAATTTTTTTTATGTGCCTATTGTTAGTACTTACTATCATGTAATAACTATTATCCGCTTACTTCGTAAGCAACACAACCTTTGGTGGCGAACATTGGTAGAAATTATTTATCATTTTTTTCTTGACACTTGTGGGGTAAAGCCTTAATCTTTGTCCTGTGTTTGGGGTTGTCGAGGTTTTTCTCCCCTCTCCAAACCGCCCATAGTGGGACTGCTTGTGTCCCCTAGAGTGAGTCTCGCAACGATGATCTCACGATGTTGGTTGCCTAGAGTAGCCATCGCCACTAGGGACTCTACCGCAATGAGGTAAACTAGGAATCCTCACCACGAAAAATCCGCCTTTCAAAGGTTTGTGCGTTTACCTAGTGTCCTGATAGTGTTGGTCACTTAGGCTCAATACTGCGATTGTGGGTTAGTAGCGTTTCCCCCCTCGCAAGTTTCTAAAGCTGATTTGATCCCTACTGAACACAAGACAGGGTGTGTCAACGATGAGACAGTCTTTGATTGTCTTTGATGTGCTAAGGGTTGCGGTGTAGCGTTGCTTTTCTCTAGGGGCTAAATTGTGGCGTGTGTAGTGACCTGATCCCATGTTGAAATTGTCTTGATAAACATATAACAAAAGGAGTAAATATGTATAAAGAAAAAATAAGAGTGTCTAAATTAGAAACAATTATTAGGAGAATGAATAACAACTGTTATGAATCTCAAAAAGAACTTATGAGAGATATTTTGAAGGTTCTTTGTGCTAATAAAAAAGAAACGAAAATACATTCTTTTTCATGGAATAGTGACTATAACTATTCTAGTGTAGCCTTTGAAGATGCTGATAATCTTTTAAGGCTTGTTGGTCTAAAAAGATCAAAACATTCAACTACTATTGTCGATTCTAAAACAGGCTATGATTCTGAATATATCACCTGTTAGTTAAATCAACTGATGAGCAACACAGATCAAGGGGGTTCGCCCCCTTGAGTGGTGGCGAAACAAT
>Ga0181369_1000176_pt1 | contig 18393 bp, 11 predicted proteins | sample LowvirmetaG_8_FD_130088 | JGI IMG/M metagenome (GOLD analysis project Ga0181369, IMG submission 130088) | Marine viral communities from the Subarctic Pacific Ocean - Lowphox_04 viral metaG | ecosystem: Environmental > Aquatic > Marine > Oceanic | place: Subarctic Pacific Ocean | collected... | reverse complement strand
GACACCGACACTGACACCGACACCGACACTGACACTGACACTGACACCGACACCGACACTGACACTGACACTGACACCGACACTGACACCGACACCGACACTGACACTGACACTGACACCGACACTGACACTGACACTGACACCGACACTACTGTCGATACAGACGGTGATGGTGTACCAGATGACTCCGATGCTTTTCCCGATGACCCAGACGAATCGGCGGACACAGATGGTGACGGTGTAGGTGACAACACAGATGCGTTTCCTGATAACCCAGATGAGACCACTGACACCGATGGTGATGGCATAGGCGATAACGAATCAGGCGTGTTGCTAGATCAGATAGCAGGTTCTGAAAAACGACTTACTGATCGTATAGATCAGTTACAAAGAGAAGGTAAGACTCGTGATGAGGCGTTAGCACAAGCAATAGAAGAGCTTGCTGGTGATCTAGGTACAACGAAAGAAGACTTATTAGATGCTATAGCAGACTCTGAGCTTTCTATACGGGAAGACTTTAAGGACGAGCTAGATGCGTTAAAGACGAGCCTATCCGAAGATATAGATGATCTTGAGAAGAGCATTCTCGATAAGATGGCCGAATACGAGAAGGAAGGACTTTCTCGTGATGAAGCACTAGCTAAAGCTATTGAAGATGTGTCTGGCGACGTTGACACCGCTAAACGAGATCTTCTGACAAAGATTGATGAAGCCGAACAGGCCGGTATCGACAGAGACACAGCACTGGGTGACTCTATATCCGACCTTGCCGAAGAGCTTGGCATTACCGAAGAAGCCTTGCTTGAGCGTATTGGGGAGTCAGAAGAGTCTCTACGCCTTGCAATCGGCGAGACTGAAGCCGACTTACTACGGGCAATTAGCGACACTGAAGGTGCACTGACCGTCGAAATAGAAGCGGTGGCGGAGCTTGTAGGTAAGCCTGCTTCTGAAGTAACTGATGCGGACATTGACTTTGTTGCCGACCTAATCGCACAGCAAGAAGCGATTAACGACCCTGATACGTACACGTTTACGCAAGAACAGCTAGCCTATGACGTAACAGGCGATGGCGTTATAGACCAGTCTGACCTAGATCTTTTGCAACAAGCTGCAACGGGGCAAGACGTTACGTTCGCTCTTGACAGTAAGTTTGGGCCAACGGGCATCTACGCTACTCAGCAAGAGATGCAGCAAGAGCTACAGCGCCAGATGGAACAGCAACAACAGCAGACACAAACGCAGATCGCACAAGAAGGTAAAAAATCGGCTCAGAGAGACCTTTTTGATTTGTTAATGGGGGCTTCAGATCTCACCGGCCAAAAAGTGGACGTAGGGCAAGCTCCACTAGCACAAATTGATTATACGTATGACATTGGTAGGGGTAGTATATTCGGTGGCGGTAGCAGAGCACAATTTTATGAAGGGCTGTCCCCATACGGCCCTACTGTGACTAGAAGCCCAGTTCAAACGGCACCATTTACGCCACCCATAAAACGAAAACGCGGGGGTATAATTGATGCAAACGACGAACTATTACGGATTATCGGAGAAAGCAAATGAGTTGGTGGGATGACTTTACAGGCGTGTTCACGCAGGGTCTCAGCGGCGCTAATATAGGTACTGCCCTTGCCCAAGGTCTTGGCGGCCTTGCAATAAAAGAATTTGGTTTGTCCGACCCTAAAGTACCCGTAGTTGGGTACCAAGGAAGCATTCCAGAGTATCAGGCTGTACGAGAACGTGTGCCCATGCAGCAAGACCCTAACCGCAGGCCGGGATCGGGTGGAAGACGATATTTTAGTGATGTAGTGTACGCGGATAAACCTGAACGCCAGCCTATGTCTATGGAACAAGCGCGACAGCAGGCTAGAACACAGGCGCAAGGACTAGCCTCGCTTAACACGCCACAAATGGCCGCTGGCGGTGTTATCGGCATGAACAAAGGGTATTACTTAGGTGGCGCTACAGATGGTATGGCTGATAAGATTCCAGCTAACATTGACGGCAAACAAGAAGCACGTCTTAGCGATGGAGAATTTGTTATACCTGCGGATGTGGTAAGTCATTTAGGCAACGGTAACTCCGATGCTGGCGCAAGCCAACTACACCAAATGATGACTAGAGTACGTAAAGAACGCACGGGTAACCCGAAACAGGGTAAGCAAATTAAGCCACAGAATATGCTACCGGCTTAGGAGAATAAGATGGCAGGCGAAGATAATACTCCAGTAGCAACCCCTACTCAAGATCCCGGTGCGGGCCAGTATGCGGGCAAATCCGATTCGTTAGCAGTTTATGCTGGCCCATACGTCACCGGAATGCTTGGTAAAGGTCAGGCAGTTTCTGACATGCCATACCAGTCTTATATGGGGCCGCTGTCTGCCGGAGCATCTGACGTACAGCAACAGGCGTTTACAGGATTGGCGAACCTAGCCGTACCAACCACCCCAGCTACGTTTGACGCTGCTACTGCCCAACAGTATATGAATCCCTATACAGAGGCGGCTCTTCAACCCCAGTTGCAGGCAGCACAACGTGAAGCAGATCGGATACGACTGGCTAATGCTGCCAAGATGCAGCAGGCCGGAGCTTTCGGCGGATCTCGCTTAGGTCTAGTAGAGGCAGAGGGCAACCGTGCGTTGCTAGAGAATCTATCGAACATCCGTGGAACAGGTTACGCACAAGCGTATCAGCAAGGCCGAGAACAATTCGCCCGTGATAGAGGGTATGGGTTAGAGGCATTGGGTGCCCAACGTGCTGGCGGTGCTGAACAACGCGCCATTGAGCAAGAAGGCATAGCGCAAGACTACGCGCAGTTCCGTGAAGAACGTGATTTTCCGTATAAGCAACTAGCTTTCCAGTCATCGTTACTACAAGGGCTACCAGTTTCGGCGCAAAGTTACTCGTACACGCAGCCTTCTACGTTAAGCACAATTTTAGGCGAAGGTGGTGGGTTGATGCAGTTTCTTGGTTTGCTTGGTGATGACGGTGGCGGCGGTGGTGGCGGTGGAACTCCAGAAGAAGGTGGTAGCTAATGCTTAATTCACAAGGTTTAGGTGAGCAGGTACAACGTAAGAAAGAAGCGTACCAAGGCAACCCACAAGCGTTACAGCAGCAGTACCAAAAGAGTCAGCAATTAGTTGACCTTCTTGCGTTACAGCAGCTTAAAACAGAGAAGGAAGCCGCTGCTCGTAACATGCAGATGCAGATGCAGCAGAACCCTGCCACGATTGCCCAGCAGCGTGAGCAAGAAGTGCTTGGCATGATTAAGCAAGAGCAAGGCCGAAAGCTAGGCGACGTTGCACAACGCACTGCCGGTACGCTAGGGCAGATCAACAAAAGAGCGCAGCAGAATGTGCAGCGCACTGCCAAGCAAGGCTTACCCTCTATAGGTGGCCCACAAAGACCCCCTGCAAACGCTCCGCAGAAACCCGCTATGATGGCTGGCGGCGGCATTGTTGCGTTTCAAGAAGGTGGTGAAGTATCTGAGGAAGAGATAGACGAGTATCTAAAGAACAACCCGGTTGAAGAGTATTTACCACGAAGAGTAATAGCCAGCAAAATTCGTGGGCAAAGAAGGCAAAAATTAAGTTTAAGCGAGCGTGCTGAAGAAGCAACTAAAAGGCGTACTACACCTACCACTACACCTGCTGCTACTTCTGTTGCTAAACCTGCCGCATCTGTTACATCAGTGGACAGAAGTGGCATTTTAGGGGGTACTCCCAACCTGCAAAACATTCAACAGCAAAGAATCGACAGACAAGATGCAGAAAGAAAAGCAGCGCAACAAGCTACAACTGATCGTAGAGCCACCGAAGAAGCTCAAAGACCTTATGGAACTGCTTTAGCACAAACGCTTATGAAAGGGCCAGCAGACCGCCAGATAGATCTCTCAGACCCACAGTTCCAAGTACAAAAAGACACGGCGGCGGAAGATAAGTTGATGAGCTTGTTGGAGGAATCCTATAAAACTCCTGAACAAATAGAGCAAGCCAGAGTAGCGGCCTCTCAAGAAGTAGATCTTGCAACAGGCCGCACTGAGGGGATTGAGTCCTTAAAAAGACAAGAAGCAGAACTGGCTGCGTTTGACCGGCAGTATTCAGATCCTAAGAAGCTAAAGGCACAAGCACGTATGGCAGGTATGCTAAGTGCAGGCGCTGGCCCGCTGGCGCGTTTTGGTGCGGGCATGTTCAACACAGAACGCCAACAAGAAAAAGCGTTACGTGAAGCGTTATTAGGTAGGCAAGAGCTTGCGCGTAAGAGAATTGACTTTACACGACTGACTGGAGCTGAACAGTTAGCCGCAGCCGATAGAGTACGTGCAGAGGCGCTGGACGACATACGTACCGCTATGACAGCTTATGCAGATCTGAGTACATCAGAACAAAACCGCGTCGAGCAAGAGACTAATCGAAGGATAAGTGTTGCACTAGGTAACCAAAAAGCAAATAGTTCTGCTGACGCTTCGTACATAGGTATGCTTAGTTCGTTGGCGCAGGCAGAACAGTCTAGAATAAACTCTCTCCAAGAAAGGATATTAAGCGGGCAATTGGGCGCAGAACAGTCGTTAATAGCTATTGCCGAAGCTAGACAACAACTAAGAACTGAAAAAGCAGAAGCAGTAGCAGCCTTAGCAGAGTCAGACCCACGGTATGTAAATGTACAGAACATTTTAGCATCCGCAGAACCTAACTCTGACGAGTATGTCGAAGCGAAGGCGCTAGCAAATGAAATTAGGGCGCAGGCAGAAAGCGACCTTGCAAGGATAGCGAAGACCGCCGACTCAGAAACCATATTTGATCAACTAGAAGAGATGGTACGAGGGAGATCGTCCGGTTCCGGCGTTTCACCCTCACAAGATGCCGCTACCATAACCTCCGATGATATACTTGCTGTAGCACCCTCTTAATAAGGCAATCGCATGGCGCTACAAACTCTTACGTTACGGGACGGTAGGACGCTTGAAGTAGACGCTCCGGTAGGGGCATCTAAAGAAGTGTTAGCACAGATTGCCAGTCGCCAGCTATCTCTACAGTCTACAGATTATAGAGAAGAACGCCGTGCGGCAGAAGAACGTGCGCGTCGTGAAGGAGAAGAGCGGCTTCAGTTCGCTAAAAAAGCCTCTGAAGAAGCCCGTTTACAGCGTATTGAAGGTAAGCGCGGGTCACTTGCTAGAGGCTTAGACATCGGTACGGACTTAGTAGGACAAGCCACAGGTTCTGCACTTGAGGGTATAGGTAGCCTTCTTGGCGTAGAAGGACTCGAACAATACGGCGCTGAAGTAGCTCTTGAGAACGAAGCCGACGCGCAGCGTAAATCTAGGTTCCAAACTCGATTCGACGATATTGAGGGTGTAGGCGACTTTTTCTCTTACTTAGGTGGTATTGCTGGCGAATCTGCACCTGCTATGGCTGCTGGTATTGTTGGCGGTATTACCGCCGCTGCCTCTGCCCCCGCTGTGGGGCTAGGCGCATTAGGTGCAGGCGTTCTCGGCGTTGCTGGCGCGACTACTGCTAACGTCCCATTCTTCTACGGCATGAACCGTGAGCGCCAAAAAGACGCTATAGAAGCCGGTCTTAGAACTGAAATGGATGAAGGCGCAGCGTTCCTTACCGCGATTCCCCAAGCACTACTCGACGGTATCGTTGACCGGCTGTTAGTCGGAGGTCTTAAAGTCACAGACGAGGTTATTCGTGCTGGCGGTTTATTTACTAGAGCCGGTAGAGGTGCCGCAGCAGGTACGTTAGTAGAAGCCCCTACAGAAATCGGGCAGCAACTACTTGAACGTGCCCAAGCTGGACTACCTTTAGATGATGCAGAAGCCTTAGCAGAATACCGTGAAGCTGGCATTGCTGGTGGTTTGTTAGGCGGGTCTATTCGCGGCACCGCCGCTGCCATTGGTGGAGATAGCGTAAGGCAAGCAGAAGAACGCGAACAAGCTAGACTCGCGGCTATCCCAACCCTACCAGAAGATGCGCCGTCAGGCATTCAAGGCGAACTGTTTGACATAGACGAAGATGCCCAAATCGAAGCTATGGTCGATGCAGATGAGACTACCCAGATTGAGGCTATGGTTGCCGAAGATGAAGCCGCCGAAGCCGCTGCGGAAGTCTCAAGAACACAGCGGGATATGTTTGATGAGCTTGAGACGGCTGAACTTGAAGCAGAAATAGACGCGGAAGAAACTGCCGAAATTGAAGCTATGGTTGCTGAAGATAAACGCGTAAAGAAAAAATCAGACAGAGAGACCGCTACTGGGCAGCGGGTAGGAGAAGAGCTAAGTGCTACTGAAACTCAACGCCGCGAAATACTAGCGAGTGTAGTAGAACAGCAGCCTACAAGACAACTTAGTACACTACGTAGAAGGTTCTCCCGTGCATTAGAAACTGCGGGTGTTGCAGACCCAAAACCAACAGCAGCAGAAAATACTGCTATGGAACGAGTGATAGATATTGCTCGTGCAGAACCCACAGTAACTGGACTTGCTGATTTAGAACGAGAAGTAGGAGTAGAGCCTGCCGAGTCTGATGTCGCAGAAATAGAAGCGCGTATACGAGAAGCGCGTGAAGATGAAGGAATCGCTGATACTTCAGAACTACGTCAAGAATCTTTCGCTGGGTTGGGTCGCAGAGAAGCGCCTACCGAACAAGAGGCCACGCCCGAACCACGCATAATCACCGAGCAGGATCTCACTACCGCTGGGTTCAAACCTAATGCTGCTATACGTAAACGTGTTACGGGCAAAGATTTAAACAATCCAGAAGTCCGGGCAGATCTAGTTGAGGCTGGACAAAGGTTCAAGAGCCAAGAAGTTAAGACTGGTGTAGACCGTCTACTGCAAGGAGTACCTAGTGAGCAACGTGATTTATTTGCCGACACCAAAAGAGAACCTGTCGCAACAGGAAGTAGAACAGGCGATGAAGTTGATCCATCAGGCGTGGGAGTCGATGCAGGACGTACGGATACCGTGGAATCTGGCCCATCTGTCGGAGGAGCAGTGGCAGATGCTGGAAGAGGCGTTGGACGACCTGTTGCTGGAACGAGAAAGCAGCGTGGTGCACTAGCCCGTAAAGTCACATCTGCCATAAAAGCAAAGAGCCTAGGTGCGCCCGAAGTATCACAACCTAACACCGAAACCGGCGAGATAACTGTCACGTTCCCTGATGGGGAAACTAGAACAATGAAGAAGGAAGATGGCTTGTTTGTTGCCACCGACCTTCCAGATAAAACAGGTGCCATCTTAGGAGAAACCTCTGCGAAGGCTATAAAAGCCCTTGAGAAACAACGCACAGGTGTACAGTTACAACGGGAAGCTAGTAAAAAGATAGGCGCCACTAAACAGAAAAGAAAGCCACCTGAACAAAAGGTTACCGCCAAAACAACCGAAAAGACCGTAAGCAAGAAGCAAGCTGCTAAGAATAAAGCGTCGGTTGCAAAGGAACGTAACGAACTACGTAAGAAGTTAATAGCTGGGGGCGCAGATCCACAAGATGCAGCCGTGGTGGCGCGTGACGAAGTACCAGACACCGCACAAGAATCTTTTCTTAGACCTTCTCCGTTGGGGTCTGCCTCACAGGAAGGTCGAGGTTACAGTTTATCGGAAGAGCTTGCGGACGGGCGTACCGAAGCAGAAATTAAAAGCGAGTCTAGTAAGCTACTAAAAGTCGTAGAAGGCGGTAGTTTGCTAGACGCTATGAAGTACATAGTAAGAAATGGCAAAAACCCGTTTGAAAAGTATCTAGCGGGTAACATAGCCAAACTAATACCTCGCATGGAAGAAGCTGGGTACACGTTTGGCCTAGAAATAAAGGATATAAACGGCAACCTTGAGTCTGACAATCGGCAAGGGCTAACGTCTTACTACCCAGACGGGCAAGTGGTAGTTGAGCTAACGAAGACTCAAGATCCTTTGGCACTTCACAACGGTGTGACACACCAGACACTCATGCACGAAGCCGTGCACGCGGTTACAATATCTCTTTCGATGGAAGGAAAAAAAGCAGCGTTTGAAGGGGTAAAGTTAAAGAAAGACATAAAAGAACTACAAGACCTCAACGACGGCATAATAGATTATTTTGCTACCAAACTTAGGCAGACTAAAAGCAGGGACGAGCTAACTCCGTTTGAGCTGCAAATAATTGACAGCGGCAACAACGCATTGAAAGACCGCGATGAAATTCTTGCGTGGTCTTTGACCAACCCTAAAATGCAAGAGTTTATGGACTCTGTTCCCTATAACACTCGCACTGGCGAAATAGGTGTAGAAGGTAAGGGTACAATTACTTTATGGGAAGCTCTCGTAAACGCACTGCGTAAGCTACTAAACCTACCACCTAAAGATAATACCGCTCTAAACGAACTACTGCGTATACAGCACAACTTACTTAGAGTGTCGCAATCTGATTTAGAAGCGACTTCAAGACAAAGAATTCGACGTAACGCAAAGCAAGGGCTTAAAACCCCTAAAGTGCAGGCGTCCATGCAGGTGGATAACCCCGGCTTAATCCCGCGCAATGAGGCAGCGAGTAAGAACTTACTTAATAAAGTTAATAGCAGCGTACCTATCCTTAACTCAAAAGGCGTTAAGCGGATAACTGACACCATAGCAGACGTGTCACTACCGCAAACCGCTAAGTCGTTCTTACTGTCGATACTAAGTCTTAACGGTTTGGAGATGGTTGCTAAGAAGTACATCCCTCAAATCTCAGAAGTTAGAAAACTGGTACTGCAAGAAGCGGGGCGACTGCTGGAGTTAAAACAACCTGTGGATGCGGCAGTAAACAAAATAGCTAAATTCGCTAAGGGGAATAAGGCCAAGGTAGACATACTCAACAGGATCATGCCGTATAGCTCTCTAATCGGCGTAGACCTATCTAAACCAAGAAGCACGTACAAAGACGACGCTGAATCGCTAGCCGAATACGACGCCATGCAAGGCGACTGGAAGACTTTGGGTGAAGAAGGGCAAGCGATATACAAGCAGATTCGCAATGTCTACGCATATTTGTTCGACCAAGTTGGTGTCGCGGTAAAAGCTCGTTTAGACGCTACTGAACTAGACCCCAACGTCAGAAAAAACCTCTACGATGAACTAATAAATAAGATATATAGAAAAGCGACTCTTGACCCGTTCTTTCCCTTACTGCGAGAAGGCGAGTTCCGATTAGAGTATACGGCTACTGACCCAAAAACTGGGCAAGTAGAATACTACACGGAGAGTTTTGAAACCCCTCGCGCTAGACGTGCCGCGATGGAAGAGCTAGAAAGCATGGCGAAAAAGATTAACCTCAAAGGGCTAAATGCGTTTGAAGGACTAAATAACGCAAACTACCGGGACGCACCCGCCGGGTCTTTTGTAAATAACGTGTTAGGTGTGCTAGACAAACGCGGCGTAAAACCCGAGGTAAAAGACGAAATTGTAAAGTTATTTTTAGACACGCTACCAGAAAAGTCGTTTGCTCAGTCGTTCAGGCCACGCCAAGGTATCCGTGGTTTTATAGGCGACCCACGACTATTACGCGACGAGAAGTACCCAAATCACGATATGGTTAGATCTTTGCGCGTTAGATCTGGGTCGATAATAAGGCAGCTTGTGCGGATGGAATATGGGTCAAAATTCCAACAACTACAGGCGAAGGTAGACGATAACTACGACGCAGTGAAGGAGGATGGGCGCGTAGACGAGAAGACTAAGGGGCTTACTAAGCAATACACGCAAGAACTAAACGAGCGGATTAAGTTTGCTAAAAATCCCGACGTAGAGGACTGGGCCAAGAACTTGACAACATTTGGCTTTACTATGACGTTAGGTCTTAACGTGTCCTCCGCTGTAGTTAACTTTTCTCAACTACCTATGGTAATCGCACCACATCTAGCGGGTACACGAGGTGAAGACGGCGAGTTATTTGGATACGCACGAACAACCAAAGCGATGGGGGAAGCGATACGCCTCTTCAGAAATGCAGGTATAACCGAAGAAAACCTAAAGTACCTACCGTTTATCAAGAAACGTAAACAGATCATGGATATGATCGGCGCGGAAGGTACGGAAAAGACCGAAATAGGGGCAGCCCCATCACTGGATAACTATGACTTTGACTCTAAGGACATGCCCGCAGAACTAAAAGAGTTCAAGGTGTTGGTAGAAGTAGCCACAGAACAGGGGCAACTAAACCGTTCTATCGTCTACGACCTACTAGAACTAGATGAGATTGATACTGTCCGAGGCAAGATCGGTGCCTTCTCTGGGTTCCTGTTTCACCACGGCGAACGTATGACCCGTCAAGTCGCTCTAGCGGCTTCCTACCGACTGATGCTGGACTCCATGAAAAGGGCTGGCAGGAAAATTGATAACGCTGCTATGCGAGAAGCCGCTGAATTTGCTGTCTACGAAGTTGAGCTTACTAATGGGGGTACCGCCGCTGCCTCTGCACCGAGAATAGGTCAGAAGGGTGCCGGTAAAGTTGCCTTTCTGTACAAGCGGTACGGCGTACAAATGGTAGAACTTCTAACTAAGTTAGTAATGGAGACGTTTACTGGGAACGACAGAAAAGCTGCGCTCCACCAGCTTGCGGGTACATTCGGCGGGGCTGCGCTGGTTGCAGGTGCACAAGGGTTACCTCTATACGGTGCCGTAGCAACTGTATATAACTTGTTAAAGGGCGATGAAGACGAAGACTGGGATACGATAACACGTAAAACTTTAGGTGAAGGGTGGTATGGCGGCTTAGGTAACTACATCCTTGGTTTTGACGTGGCTGGGCGTATGGGCCTTTCCGATCTAATATTCCGAGACAGGTTAATTGAAAAAGACCAGTCCTTGTTCTTCGACGCAATCGAAATACTAGGTGGCCCTGTTGTGGGTGTGGGTATGCAAATGGAGCGCGGCTTTGACAAGATGTTCCAACAGGGAGAGTTTTATAGAGGTGTGGAAGCCATATCCCCCGCTGCCATACGCAACGGGTTAAAGTCATTCCGGTTCTACGAAGAAGGTGCGCTGACTCAACGTGGCGATGTTATTGTAAAAGACCTAAACCCTCATTTGCTGGTCGGGCAGTTTCTTGGGTTTGCCCCCGCCGAATACACCAGACAGTTAGCAGAGAATGCCCAGCTCAAGAAAATATCTAGCGCGGCAGCGCAACAGCGTACTAAGTTGCTACGTAGATACTATGTAGCTAATCGTTTTGGTAGCTACGGTGAAGCACGTAAGATCCGTGCAGAGATGCGCGAGTTTGATCGTAAGTTTCCAAGCCTTCGCATAACACCCGAGACAATCAAGAAATCTATGGCGCAACACATGCGAACTACTAAAAAGATGCACTACGGCGTAACGCTAAACTCAAGAATGTTCAATGACCTTAAACAGAGCGCCTCTGAGTACGACGATACTCTAACTGTATGGCAAGATCTGGGGATGTAAAAAACCCCCTTACCGCAAGAAGGGGTAACTACGGTAAGGGGGCAGGAAGGCGATAAGACCTAACAGCAGGAGACCGGACGACCTTATCAGGGCGGATCGTACCATATAGGATCACACTGTCCAATTAATTCCACGAGGTTCCACAGCCCTATAACAGCCTCCAAACTCGCACTCCCGTGTGCGAACCACTTATAACTGCCCTAGCCACTATGTCCCACTCCATCTCGTCCACGCAGATGCGTTTAATCTGCTGTAGTGCCTTGTCCGTGTTGATACACGGCACAAATATCGAACTCCCTACTACCATAGCACCCCAGTCCACCACGATACGTACCCCGTCAGGGTTCAAGTCATACGTCTTGAGCGTTATCTCCATGTCTTACGTAACTTACCGTGCACTATACGGTAGCGGTTGTAGATGTTGTTGACCGTGTGCGGCTCAAACCCTAGTTTCCGAGCAATGTCCGCACGTCGCATACCTTCGCTGTGTAGCTTTAGTACCAACCGAATCTGATCTTCAGTGTAGACCGGCTGGTAGCTGGGGCTTTTCCTGTCGTACGGAGATATAGTGGCGCGCCTACTCTTCTTCCCCAACTCTACTACCCTCTCCTGTGCTCGTATCGCTGCCATGAACGTCGCCGTCATCTAAATCTTCCTTACCTTCGTTAGTTTTATCAAACATCTTGCAGTCAACTATCAACACTCTATATGCAGGCATAGCCGACCCTATGTGCGTGCCTTTCCCTAATCGCATAGACCCACGCTTACCACCTAACTTGTTAATCAGATCACTTGTAAATGCGCCGTAGTTGATCTGATGTGTGGCACACCAAGCCTTTAAGAACCTCGGGACTAAGTACGCCTTCTTTGTGTCCGTCTCGAACCGCGCCACTAGCTTACCTTTCGGTAGTGCATCGGGTATGACGATACTATCCAGCCCATTACCGGAACCACTGCGTAGATCGTCTGTGCTTTTGATTACCAGTACGTTGTTGTAGTTCTCAGTTAGGTAGTCGTTGAGTGTTTGTTCTACTGATGACCCCATATCGTTAACCGATTGCAGGTTTAGTTTAAGTAGGTTAACAGTCCACTTAAATAAGCCCTTCATGTCGTAGTCGATTAGTTCCAGCTTATTAGCGATGTACGCCCCAGCTAGTGTGGTAGCAGCTCCGGCAGACCAGAAACGGTTTTCTGATGTAAGCCCTGCCGCCTCGTCAATCTTACGCTGGAACCCAAGTACGAGCTTCTTAACGTCTTCTAAGTTCTGCATGACCCACTGGATGTAGATAATCCCAGCGTGCCCATAGTTTTCTTCAATAGACCTATCGAACGCATCCGTACCTTTCTTCTCCTCCGTGCTGGTGAATACCCGCTGTGCCCTCCATTCCATTATCCTCTGTGCCTCTGCTTTCGGCGCTTGCTTCTCGGCTGCAATACGCTCAATGACACTGGCATTACCTGTAGTTACACATGAGAGGTGCCACGGTTCACCACGAGCACGTTCAAGGTTAGCCCCACCAGCCATACGCCCGCGCTGTTCGCCAGAAGATATTTGATACGCTAAATCACTTAGCTGCTCACTTTTCTCATTGGTCAATTCGTCTATGTAAAACGGTAAGTTGTGCAGTACCTCCGCACGGTTAAACTTTATCGCGTCGGTATCCTTTGCGGTTATCATCATGCCCTTCTGAGCACCCCACACCGAACCCGCTACCCGTATAGCTGCTGTCTTACCGCACCCGCTAAGTGGACTGTGTATGTGTAACGCGCAAGCATTCTGAGGCAAGAAACTCATCAGCGGAGAACCGAACGCTGTACTTACAACGTACTGGTGCATCACAAGTTCGGGCCGCGTGTTGTAGAAATTAGCCATCTTTTTCCACGCCTCCAACGTACCCTTCGGCTTGAGGTATGGGATTAGTGCGGCTGTCGGTGTGGACGGGGGGTTGTGCTCAATACGGTCTGCGCGTATTTCACTGTTTCCTACGACAAAGGCATCCATGTTCTCATCTACCCAACCGAACTGGCGACGTGCTGTGGCTGCTGTAGAGGTTGCTTGTAATTCATTTACCCAAGTAATCATATATTGCATCAAATCGTTTAGTTGAGGGATGGCAACACCTTGCATCGCCATGTTTTTTCTAAATTCTTCTCGTGAAGTGACCGCCGTAAGAGGCATTATAAATTCACGTACGCCGTCTTGTGGCAGGTGTATCCTACAAACTACGGACTCCCCGTCTTCTATATCTAATAGCCGCTGCGTAATGTAGATGTCGTTGTGGTAGATGACATGCTCGTCAACTTCCCCGTCTTGGCTTATGTTCCTGACATACACACCGCCGTTCTGACCACGAAAGTATGGGCGCGGGTAGACGGGTATAACGTGTTGTGTAGAAAGTTCTTGGCTAGCCGAACCCGGAAGTAACGTACCTTCTAGTAAATCACTCGACTCACCCGACTCACCCGACTCACCCGACTCACCCGACTCAATCAGGTAGGTACCGTCTTCGTTGGCTTCTGCTTCAGCCACCTTGCGCCCCAGCACAATCGGTGAACTGATCTTGCCCCAGTGCGGGCACTCCGTGCAGACACCGCCTTCATTCTCGTCGAATGTCGTACAGCGGTATGGCCCCTTAATCAGATCCAGCTTCTTCAGCGTTAGTTCTGGCGTGTACTCGGGGTGCTGGTTTGAGATCTTATGCGCAGCTTTTTCGCCGTCTTCGCAGAACTTAGCGATGGACAGACCTGCCCTCCACATAGGCTCACTCGTCTCGGCTTGGCCTTTTATTATTCGGCGTAGCTGTTCACACCCGTTACCGTTCTGTGCCTTGAGCAGTATGGTTCTAAACTCGTGCTTGTAGTTCTGGATAATCGCATCGCGTAGGCTTGCTGGCCCCTCCGCAGGTACGTACTTCTTGGGAACTGGTATCGTGTCCATCCCCAGCTTACTGGCAAAGAAGTCAAAGTTAACCGTATCGGGAGTCTTACCTATGACTTCTACTGGCGCAGGGGTATCAGGTTTGTGGTTATGCGTACCCACTATGCGAAGAACCCGCGCTATGTCAGCAGGTACTGCGGGGTCTATCTCAAGCCCAAACCCTTTGCACTTGGCCTTGAACTGGTCAGCCACTACCTTCCACTGCTCTACAGCAACGGATTCAGATAGCACCCAATAAACGTGTATACCACGCCCAGAGTTAACGACCAGAGGTTTTGGTAATTCTAGGGCTACGATAAATTCTTGTAGCCTGCGTAACGCCTCTCCCTGTGTAGCGAACCCCTCGTTCTTAGCTACTTTGTCTTCGCCAACGTCTAAGTCTAAGAAGAATGACTTAATCTGTTTAGCGTCATCACCTTTGCGGGTACCTTCTTCCTTGAAGTTACTCATCGCAAAGTACATGTCCCACCCTTCACTGTCGTGGTATTCGGCGGCTTCTGCTAGTTCATCTGTTGAATGAAAGTATGTCTGCCGTACCCCGTTCGATGCTAGACCGTACTGTAGGGCGACGTACACACCTTCTGTGGGTAATACCCACCGTAAAAATTCTCTTGTATTCATGGTTGCACCCAATGCCGAGAGACACTATGGCAGGGATGTCGGCGCATCCTTTTCGGCAAAACCTAGCCATAGTGGAGTGATTGTTAGTGGTTAGTCATCCCAACCGTCAACAATGGCACTCAGATCGTCGTCATCTTCCTTGGGTGCGGGGGCAGATTTCTTTACGACCTTCTTGGGTTCCTCCACTTCGGAGGTATCTGGCTCATCACCAAATATACTGTCAGAGTCATCGCCATCGTCTAACGCGACATCGGTGCTCTTGACACTGCTAGTAGTATCACTAAACGGGTTATCAGGTTGTGCTACGAAGCCGCCTTCCACAACACCGAAGGGCGAACGTGACACCATCGGCACGTATTCGATCACCTGTACGCCGTTCAGACGTAGGCTAACGCCATTGTCACGCATGGAGTACGGCACGAAAGCGAAGGCAAGGTTCACGGTACTACCGCTGGTCAACTGGAAGTCCGCTGGCAGCTTGTTGTTCTGCGCGTCTACTTGCAGTGGGGGCGTGGTCTTGTCGGTGCCGTAAGCACCTTTCAGCTTGCACTTGCCGATGTAGTTGCCGTCATCATCCTTCTTGAAGGGTAGGGCAAACTTGTCAGGCCAGCTCTTTTCTTTCTTGGCTTTATAGGCCACTGCCATTGCCTTGTATAAGGCTTTAGCTTCGCTTTCAGACATCACGAAAGACATCTCGTATGCCGCGCCGTCATCCAGCGGGTCACACTTAACAGACCCACCCTTACCGCCGTTCGCTTTGTTATCGAACTTGTAGGTAGCGTCGAGTCTTGGGTAAAGGGCTTTCACACCCTCGATTGTGTAGTACATATTTGCTTCAGCCATTGTTGGTCTCCTTGACTTGGCTATTTATTGTGAACCCTTCAGTCGCAGCGAAGGGCGAACCCTCGCGGTTGTGGGGCACGATGTCGAAAGCAATTGCTGCTAACGTCTCATCGTCATCCACCATCAATCTAACTTTCTGTAGTTCCTCTTCTTCTAACGGTCTTTGTGGATAAAAGAACAGCTTTGGCACGGAGCTACCCGCATCGAAACTTATCTTTGTCACCACTGCTGCACTGGGCGTTCCATGCCCACTCAAAAATTTGGCGTAAGCCTGTAGAGGCATAGAGCTTCTACCTTGGGCCTTGCCAAATATGGATGAGGCAGGTACCTGCAACTGATACACAGTATCTAATGCTTGCTCTTCAACAATCGCTAGTCGCTGGCTAAACCTGCAAGCCCTACCCCCTCCAGTACCAGAACCTCGGACGTTATTGGTGCAATCAATACACCGCATACTTTGTCTCTGGTCTGGCGGCACTTCAGGTGCAGGTCTCTGGGTATCGTTCGACCAGCATGTCGGCAGACGTTTGGCGCTAGGGTCGTAGGCATCTTTGTAATACGAGCGCGCTACTGCCGCTGCGTTTACGATAACTACGTCTATCGCCGTACTGTCCGCTTGCTGGTCTAACCCAGTAAACCTATTACCCTGTATGCTGATTCGGCGCACTATACGTCCGCATCAGGATCAAACGCTGTGGGGTCAAAGTCGTCTACAACAGCTTCTTCCGTTGCTTCTTCCTTAGACGCACCACCCTTTAACAGAGCTTCTGCGATACTCGCCAAGGCGAATCGCTGCGTTTTACCTACCTTGATGTACGTATTCTCTGGAATTACGCCATCCCTCACCCACTTACGGGTCGTGGATAATGACACACCAAAGTGCTTTGCGACATCTTCAATCGGAACTAATTGCTCCATCACGCTTTCCTTATTGTGAGTGCGAACTCTGCGTCTACGTTCAAGCCCTTTGGCAGAAGGTCTGGGTTCTCTTCCAAGAACTCCCGTACGTTCTTCTGGTTCAGGCGCTTATCCAAGAACTCAGGCACACCATGCTCAAGAATGAACTCGTGCATGTGCTCCCAATCGCTAGTCCAATACTTCTGCTTAACCGTACGGTAAAACGTACCAGCATCAGTCTTGACGCTTTTGATGTCGTTCTCTTTCAAGTAACTCAGTAGCGCACTCTTTATTTTATTTTGCTGATTGACTAGCTTGTCATCAGCCTCCTTAAACTCCGCGGATAGGCGTTCCCGTTCAGCCTTAATCTTGAGGTAAACCCCAGTCATCTTGCCTAACGGCACGCCGTCTACGTCTTTTGCATCAGCCATGATCTTCGTCCTTCCATTGCCGAGAAAGGTAATATAGTGGTAGGTAATGGCTTAATCAAGTATTTCTTTGTAAAGGTCGATAATTTTTGTATGTGTGTCTATTTTGTTATCTAGTAATGCGTACACACGCTTTTCTATGTGAGATCCTTGTAACTGTACCACTGTGCACTTATGGTCTTGCCCCGCTCTGTGGATGCGAGCGTTAGCCTGTGCGTATGTTTCTACCGAACTGGTTGGCCCCCACCACACGATTGTATTGGCAGCGGTCAACGTAACGCCGTGTGCCGCAGCCTGCGGTTGGATGACCAGCACCCGTGGGTTGTCCGTCTCTTGGAACTCCTTGAATATGCGCGTCCGCTCTGTGGCACTGACAGCCCCACTAATGACTTCGGTAGGTATCTTGTCCTTGCGTAGCTTGTCAGTAAGTAGCTGGATCGTATGCTTGAACGGCACGAACACGAGTACCTTCTTACTGGACTCGTCGATTACCTCACGCAGCACCTTGTATCGGTGCTTGATGTCGAACTCCACCACCTCTTTGTCATCGGTGTACACCGCACCAGAGCTTATTTGCAGTAGCTTGTTCATGTTGACCGCCGCTGTAGCTGCCGTGACTGTCTCTTCCGCAGCCTCCATGACCATGCGGTTCTTCAGTTCTTTGTAATACTTCTCTTGCTGACGAGTCAGCGGTACCTCACGGGTTGTATACACGATGTCAGGTAGATCAAGGCACTCTTCCTTGGTGAACCGGATCGCCGGTTGCAGTGCACTGAATACTGTCTCGGTGGCATCGGGCTTAGGTACCCACTTGAAGTTAGTCACTTTGTACATAACCTGATCGCGGAACGAGCCAAAGAAGCGTGGCACAGCTTTCGGGTTAACAAGTTTAGCCAGACCGTACGCATCCAGCGGACTCTGTGCAGCGGGTGTACCCGTCATCATCCACAACCATGTGTCGGGACTGAGCAGCTTGTTTAGTGTTTTCCACCGATCAGTCTGGGCGTTCTTGTAGTGCGTGGCTTCATCCACAATCACTAAGTCGAACCCACCGTTGGCTATGGCGTCCGCCACGATTGCTACACCGTCATAATTTATTACCACGAACTCCGCATCGCTTTCGATTACAGCGGTTCTTTTCTTTGCCGAACCATGAGCCACGTCTACTTTCCGGTGCATAGCAAAGCTAAAGAGGTCTTCTCGCCATGCCGAATCCATAATAGATAGAGGGCAGATGACCAGAGCATCAT
>Ga0181369_1000175_pt1 | contig 18459 bp, 35 predicted proteins | sample LowvirmetaG_8_FD_130088 | JGI IMG/M metagenome (GOLD analysis project Ga0181369, IMG submission 130088) | Marine viral communities from the Subarctic Pacific Ocean - Lowphox_04 viral metaG | ecosystem: Environmental > Aquatic > Marine > Oceanic | place: Subarctic Pacific Ocean | collected... | reverse complement strand
GATGTTAGGACATATTCATTTAAGTTTAAATGTATATCAAGACTTACACGAAATAATCGCTAGTGTAGGTATGAATATTTTAGTAGCGATTGGATTTTATTTAGATTATAAACAAAACAAAAACAATTAAATTAAATTAAAAATGAGTGAACAACAAAACATGCAGATGAATGTTGATTTGAAATCAACAACACCAATTGAGGGCATAGATGGAAATCATGTCTTTCAACAAGGAGTATTACTTAGAAAAGTATCTAAGTTTGTAGTAGGAGCAGAAGAAGATGCTGTAATGCCCATCCCCGTATTTTTTGATTCTAAATCAGGCAAAGTACTAGAATCAACTATCCCAGTGGACCTTAGAGAAGAATACAAAGAAATCTCTATTTAATGTCCCAAATTGAGGTAAAAAATATATTTGATTGGTTGGAGGAGATAACTTACAAGAAATCTCCTCCTTCAAATTTCTCACAAGCTTCGTGGGATAAGTGGAACTCTTACATGATACATAGATATGTATCAATGTATATAGGTTACATTGATGTTGCAAACTATGTACAAAAGATAAACCCACAAAACAAACAACAAATTTATTCAATTTACCGAGAAATGATCCCAAAAAAGAAAATCTGGCTTAAATATATCAAAAACCAAAGAAGAAAAAATTACCAAGAATTAGCAGAATATGTAGCTGAACATTTTGAATGTTCTCTTGGAGAAGCAGATCATTACATTGATATCTTAAGACGAGTTGGAGTTGAAGGAATTTTGATAAATATGGGAGTTGAAGAAAAAGAAATTAAAAAATTATTGAAAAAAGCAGAATTATGAGTAAATTAAGAAACATGCTTTACACTTCAGCAATAGCTGACAAAGCAAAAGCATTATTAACCTTAGAATTACTAGAAAAAAACCCAGCAGGGATTGGAGATCATTCAACAGAAGATTTCTATAAAAATGCTGAAGAAGCACTTGCTATGTTAGCGGATGCTGATGAGAGATTAGAAACAATAGAAAAATATTTAGATCAAAAAGAAGTTATTTAACAATATGAAGAAAGCAAGTTATGATGAAATTGTAGGGTCAACCGTAGGTGACTTTGAGAAAATGTATCCTGAATTAGCAGAAGAATTTAAGCAAATTCAAAAAGAACAATATGAATTGTTTGCGGGTAAAATGTTAGATTATGGATTATCAAATATTTCTTTAGGGTCTAATCTTGAAGAGAAAGATGATGTGCATATGTCACTGACAGGCATTTGGTTGCGTTGTAACGACAAGATAAACCGCCTAAAAAACATGTTAAAACGTGAAGGTAAAAATTATGTTAAAGATGAACCTATGATTGATAGTTTCATTGACATATCTAATTATGGTATTATAGCCCAGTTAGTAATGAAGGGAAAGTGGAAAAAATAACCGGATTTGGTTTCTCCAAAGATTGTTCGTATATTCATGGGGTAAATAAAATTAGAAAGTTGTGGGAAAGAAGAAAAAGTTACCTCAAATAGTAAAAGATATAAGAGCATACAAACCAAATGAGATAAACTATGCTTACCAAAAGAATGTATCTTATTCTCAATTCTCTATGTATAGAAGTTGTCCTCACAAATGGGCTCTTCAATATAAAGATGGACATAAGATATTTTCATCTACAGTTCATACTGTGTTTGGGACAGCTTTACATGAAGCACTCCAACATTATTTAGATGTAATGTATGATGAAAGTGGCGCTGCAGCTGATAGGTTAGATATTTATACTATTTTTGAAGATGCCTTAAGAGAAGAATATCAATTACAATATAAAAAAAATAAAGGTAGTCATTTTAGTTCATCCGAAGAATTAAGAGAGTTTTATGATGATGGGGTTGAAATATTAAAGACTTTTAAAAAGAAAAAAAGTCAATATTTTAATAAAAAAGGATGGTATTTAGTAGGATGTGAAATACCTGTTGTAATGCCTCCAAATAAATTTTATAATAATGTTATATATCAAGGTTACTTAGATATTGTAATGTATCATGAACCTACCCAAACATTCAAAATTATAGATATTAAAACTTCTACCCGGGGTTGGAATGCTAAAGTTAAAAAAGATGAAGATAAGCAATTCCAACTAATATTATATAAAAAGTTTTTTTCTGAACAGTTTAATATTCCTATAGATAATATTGATATTGAATTCTTTATTTTAAAACGTAAAGTTTTTGACCACCCCGATTATGTTATTCCTAGAATACAAACATTTACTCCAGCATCCGGTAAAGTAAAGTTGAATAAAGCAGATAAAGCTTTAAATGGTTTTATTGAAGAAGTATTTGATAAAAAAGGATATAAAGATAAAAATTATACTCCAACCCCATCAAAATGGAATTGTACCTTCTGCCCATTTAAAGATAATTCAGAATTATGTGGAGTATCACAATAAAAATCGTATATTAAAACAATAAATTAAAAATTATGAGTAATAAAGAAATGACATTAACTAGTGTAAAAGTTCAAAGTGATTTATTTGAAAATTTCAAAATTGAATGTGTTAAACGTAAATTTTCTTTCCAAAAATTATCTGATAGAGCAATTCATTTGTTCTTAACAGATGAAGAATTTAGGAAAAAAATTACTAATCATACAAATTTAGATTTTACAGAAAAATAAATTATGAAAGAAGGTTATATTAAGCAATCAGATAGGAAAAAAATATTACTCCTAACTGATGATATTAGAGTACATTCAGGAGTAGCTCAAATTGGGAGAGAAATGGTTTTACACACTTCTCACAGATATAATTGGGTGCAACTAGCAGGTGCTGTAAAACACCCTGAAAAAGGAAAAAGAATTGACTTATCAGAAGATAATAATAAATTGTCAGGTATTGATGATTCATCTGTTATTCTATATCCAACAGATGGATATGGTAATCCTGATTTATTGAAAAGTGTTATTGAAACAGAAAAACCAGATGCTATTTTCTTAATTACAGATCCAAGATATTTTCAATGGGTATTTCAAATGGAAAATCAAATTAGGAAAGAAATCCCTATTGTATATCTTAATATTTGGGATAGCATGCCAGCTCCAATGTATAATAAAGAATTTTATGAGTCATGTGATGCTTTGTTTGGAATATCAAAACAAACAAAAGCTATTAATGAAATTGTTTTAGGTGATAAAGCTAAAAATAAAGTTATAAAATATGTTCCTCATGGTTTAAATAATAAAGTATTTCGTCCTTTAAATAAAACAAGTGAAGAATTAAATAAGTTTAGAAAACATTTATCAAAAGGTAAAGATTGTGACTTTATGTTATTATTTAACTCTAGAAATATTAGACGTAAAGCAATATCAGATACAATCTTAGCTTGGAAATTATTCTTAGATGAATTATCAAAAGAAAAAAGAGATAAATGTACTCTAGTACTCCATACAGAACTTGTAAGCGATCATGGAACAGATTTAGGAGCAGTTATTGAATATTTCTTCCCTGAAAATGATGGTAATATTGTAATTTCAGCAGATAAAATTACAACAGAACAAATGAATATGTTATATAATTGTGCTGATGGAGTTATTTTAGTTTCTTCTGCTGAGGGGTGGGGATTAGCATTAACTGAATCATTGTTAACTGGCACACCCTTTATTGCTAATGTAACAGGTGGGATGCAAGATCAAATGCGTTTTGAAGATGAAAATGGTAATTGGGTTAATTTTGATAAAAATATTCCATCTAACCATAGGGGTACTTATACTAAACATGGAAAATGGGTATTACCAACATTTCCAACTAATTTATCAATTGTTGGATCTCCAGTTACACCCTACATTTATGATGACAGATGCTCTTTTGAAGATGTCGCTGATAGAATTATGGAAATGTATGAAATGGGTGATGAAGAAAGACGTGAGAGAGGTAAAGCAGGTATGGAATGGGCTTTATCAGATGAAGCAGGATTTACCTCAGAAAAAATGTCTAATCGAATTATAGAAGGATTAGATGAATTATTTGATACATGGACACCTAGAGAAAAATTTGAATTTCTAAAGGATACTGACTTTGAATCAAGAGTTTTAAAACATAAAATAATTTACTAAATGAAAAATACATTTTATATAAGTTGCCCTATTGACACCTATTCAGGGTATGGAGCGCGTTCTAGAGATTTTGTTAAAGCATTAATTCAAAGTGAAAAATATGATGTTAAAATATTACCACAAAGGTGGGGAGGTACCCCATTTGGTTTTATTAAAGATCATCAAGAAGAATGGGGATTTTTAAATTCACATATATTAAATTTACCTAATAACCAATTAGATAAACAACCTGACATTTGGTGTCAAATAACAGTACCTAATGAATTTCAAAAAGTTGGAAAATATAATATTGGACTTACAGCAGGGATTGAAACTACTACTTGTGCTCACCAATGGATTGAAGGGTGTAATAGAATGGATTTAATTTTAACTTCATCTAAACATAGTAAAGATGTTTTTGAAAAAACTACTTATAATGGTAAAAATCAAAATGGGGAAGAAATTTTACTAAAATTAACAACTCCATGTGAAGTTTTAATTGAAGGTGCTGATTTAGAACTTTACAAACCATTAGACACCCCAATGACTAATAATGATTTATTTAAATCAATTGATGAAATTCCTGAATCCTTTGCTTATTTGTTTGTAGGACATTGGATGCGTGGTCAATTAGGTGAAGATAGAAAAAATGTAGGATTATTAATTAAAGCTTTTTATGAATTGTTTAAAAATAAAAAGAAAGTACCTGCTTTAATTTTAAAAATAAGTGGTGCTGGGTCTAGTTATATGGACAGATATGAAATGCAAAAAAGACTACATTCTATTCGCAATAGCGTTCCCGCAAATCAATTACCTAATATTTACATTCTTCATGGGGAATTTACAAATGAAGAAATGAATGAGTTATATAATCATCGTAAAGTTAAAGCAATGGTTAGTTTAACTAAAGGTGAAGGATTTGGAAGACCTTTACTAGAATTTAGTTTAACTAATAAACCAATAATTACTACAGGATGGTCAGGTCATGTTGATTTCTTAAAGAAAGAATTTACAGCTTTAATGGATGGTAAATTAGCTCCTATTCATAAATCTGCCCAACAAAAAGATATGTTAATAGAAGGTTCTCAATGGTTTAATGTTGACCACGGTCAAGTAGGACATTATTTAAAAGACGTTTTTGAAAATTATAAAGGTTGGAAAGTGAAAGGTAAACGTCAAGGATATTTTAGTAGATCTAATTTTAGTTTTGAAAAAATGGAAGAACAATTAGAAAGTCTTCTTGAAAAATATCTACCTACATTTTCAGAACAAGTTCAATTCCAACTCCCAAAATTAAAAAAAGTATAAATGGATAATATGATAACGTGCCCTAGATGTGGGTCAGATGCTTGCTATGTTCAAGAAGTAAACCATGAAATTAATAACTACCAATGTTATGGTTGTGGGTTTATTACTAATAGTTTATTAAAAAAAGATTCTAAATTTTTTGAAGAACAAATGGAACTTCTACCCAACTTATATAAAGAATTAATGGGTGAGGATGATGAAGGAAAAGTTTGGATGCCTTCAACTATTAATTTACCTGAAAAGGGGATGATATTTGCTAATGGAACTAGTAGTGAAAACTGGAAGTGGGGAGCAGTAAAAGCAATTGAAGTAAACGAAGAAAATAAAGAAAAATATCCAATCCCAGGTAAAAAAGGTGAGTTTTACAAATATAGAATGGATATGGAAACTATCCAAGAATTTGAAGAAAAGGATTATATAGAAGCTTTAGATTATATAGGGATTTTTAACCAAAAATAAGATAAAATGAAGATAAGTTATGCTATAACAGTATGTAATGAAATCAAAGAAATTAAAACATTACTACCTATTTTAATCAATAGTAAAAAACCCGAAGATGAAATAGTTGTATTGTTTGATAAACAAAAAGGTACAGCTGAAGTATGGAGTTACTTACAAGACCAACCAGTCACTTCAGTATCAAAATCATTCAAAAATCATTTTGCTGATTGGAAAAACCATCTTACAAGTTTATGTTCTGGAGATTATATATTCCAAATTGATGCTGATGAGGTTCCAAACCCCATTTTAATAAATAACATTCATAGTATTTTAGAAACGAATCCTGAAGTTGATGTTTACCATGTGCCTAGAGTTAATACTGTTGAAGGTTTAACTGATGAACATATTAAAAAATGGAGATGGAGAGTTAATGATCAGGGATGGGTTAACTGGCCTGATTATCAAATGAGAGTATATAAAAATAACTCAACTATTAAATGGAAGAATAAAGTACATGAAGTATTAGAAGGTCATACCAAATTTTCAGCTTTCCCTCCTCAAGAAGAATTAGCATTATACCATCCAAAAAATATTAAAAGACAAGAACAACAAAATGAGTTTTATGAAAAAATCTAAAGTTATGAATAAACCAAATAATAAAATTCCATTATTTAAAGTATTTATGTCACCTACTGCAAAAGATAAAGTTGGTGAAGTTTTAGATAGTGGGTATATAGGACAAGGACCTAAAGTAGAAGAATTTGAATCACTACTTAAAGATCGTTTTAAACATGATTATCTTCAAACTGTAAATGCTGGCACATCTGCTTTACATTTAGCTCTTCATTTATTAAAAAAACCCTCCCAAAACCCAAAAAATTATCAAGGTATAATTCAATACAATTCTCAATGGCCTGGATTAGAACCAGAAGATGAAGTTTTAGCAACTGCTATGACTTGTACAGCTTCAAATTGGCCTGTGTTAGCTAATGGTTTAAAATTAAAATGGGTTGATATTGACCCAACAACATTAAACATGGATTTAGACGATTTAGCACGTAAAATAACGCCTAAAACCAAAGTTATAATGTTAGTACATTGGGGAGGATACCCTAATGATTTAGACAAAATAAAACAAATACAAGATAAAGCTCAACAGATGTATGGGTTTAGACCTGCAGTAATTGAAGATGGAGCTCATTCTTTTGGATCTGAATATAAAGGAAAACCAATTGGAACTCATGGCAATTTAACTATGTTCTCCTTACAAGCTATTAAGCATATTACTTCAGTTGATGGAGGTTTACTTCTCTCTCCCCATAAAAAATTACATGATAGGGGTAAGTTATCTAGATGGTATGGTATCGATAGAGATGGAGATAGAAAAGATTTTCGTTGTGAAGCTGATATTGAGGAATGGGGTTATAAATTCCATATGAATGATGTTTGTGCTACTGTGGGTATTGAAAATATGAAACATGCTGATGATATTATTTCCAAACACAAAGCAAATGCTGCTTATTATGATGAAAATTTAAAAAATATTAAAGGTGTAACTTTATTAAAACGTGAAAACGGATTTGACTCTGCTTTTTGGATTTATTCATTATTAGTAGATAATAGAGATGGTTTTTATAAACATATGGATGAGTGTAATATTGCTGTTTCTCAAGTTCATGAACGTAATGATAAGCATACTTGTGTAAATGAATTTCAATCTAACCTACCAGCATTAGATGCTACTATTGGTAAAATAGTCTCTATTCCTGTTGGTTGGTGGGTTACAGATAAAGAAAGAAAATACATTGTAGATTGTATTAAAAAGGGGTGGTAATGAATACTAATTATATTGTAGCCTTATATGGAGGGAGAAGGAGAATGTTAAAAGACAAATCCCCATCTCGTCGTAACCTTCATTCCCCTTTAAAAGATTATGTTAATAAACATTGCGATTTTATTAAAACTAATCCTAAAGGGATAGACCAAATTACTTTTGTTTTTAATGAAAGTAATAACCCTGATGAAGATAAAATAATTGATTACACTAAAAATTTATCTTTAAATATCCCTCACTTAGTAATAGTTAGAGAAAATTTAAACATTTCTTATGGTGCTTGGGGAGAAGGCTTAAAACAAACCGCAAAAGATTTTGAATATAGTTTTCTCATTGAAGATGATTACATCCCCGTAAAAAACGATTTTTTAGATTATTTCAAAAGTGAAATTAAAGATAATAGTATATTTGTAGCTAGTTATTTTACTAATGATAGTAGAATGGGTCCCCATGCTAGTGTCTCTAATGGTTTAATAATTAACAAACATATCAACCTAGAAAACCCATTTCATCACCCCCCAAAGACCAAAAATCGGGATAATTATCACCATGCTGCTCAAAATCAAATCTTTTTTCTAAAACAATATCAAGATAAAGGATTAATAATTAACGATATATCAAAAATAGCTTATACTATATACAAACAAAGTTCTACACAATATTACAATTTCCCCAAACAACCTAAAGGTAATCCTTTACTAATCCAACCATTTGATTATGTCCCTAAATCTTAGACCTTTAAAAGTTGATGATCTTCTCTTTTTATTAGAAGTAAGAAATGATGAATCTACAAGAAACAACCTAGAAAACAATTCAATATTTAAGTATAATGAATGTAGAGCCTGGTTTGAGTCTACCACCCCTAAATGGTATATTATTGAAATAAATAGACATTCAGTAGGGTACATTAGAACTGATGGGGATGAAGTTGGGTGTGATATTCACCCAATTTATCGAAGAAAGGGATATGCTAGAATGGCGTATGAAGTTTATTTAAAAGATAAAGATTATGCTTCATTATGGGTATTTGAAGATAATTTTGCTAAAAATTTATATGAAAAATTAGGTTTTGTTTATAATAATAATTTAAAAATTATTAGGGAGAGAAACTATATACAAATGGAATACAATGCAACAGTGGACAATAGATAATGATCGTTTACATAATCTGGGTGAAGTACAATATCTTGGAGTACCTTATGAGATGATTAAAAATGGTGAAGTACCTACTTTACCTAAAGATTATAATGGGTGGTTTCCATTTATGAGAATGTGTTATAGTATAGGAGATTTAGGCATTATATCTGGAATATTTGAAGCTTTAAAACAAAAATACCCTAATATTAAGATTGCATTCCCATCTAAAGAATACATAAACCATATTTTAGGCCCTTCAGCAATAGAAAAATGGGGATTTGATGAAAATAATACAGGTACTAGTAATTTAGATACTATATTAATAAATAACCCATTTATTGATAAAATATTTAACGTTGGGGAATTTACTAAAGTTTTTATAGATCATGATAGATCTTATACTAAACTAGTACATGATGGTAATAAAGTTGTATCCTGTGATGAACCACTAGCTGAACAAATATTAAGAAGATGGGGATTTAATGATGATGATATTAAAAATATTGATTCAACTCCAAAATTATATTTTACTCAAAAAGAAATGGATAAATGTGAAGATATAATTAACCAACATATTGGTTCATATAATTATGGGTGTTTATTATTAGCATCCAGGTTAAAAGAATATGCTAATAGAGTATGGGATGGAGAGGAATACCTTTTCCAATATATTGAAAAGTATAAAGATTTACCTATATTTTACTATTCTCAAAACCAACTAGAAAATACTAAATGGGAAGAATTTTTTCCTAATAGAATTGACTTTTCCCAATTAGGGTTAAGTATAAGAGAACAAATTTACATTAAGCGAAAAGCTAAATTTAATGTGGGGTATCAAGCAGGTATAACTGATATATCTTCTGGTGGAGGTAGTGATATAATTACTTTATGTCCTTATAATTCAATAAGGGAAAATTGTATTAGAGGAACCAGATATGTTTACACCGATGGAAGTACTAAAATTATAGAAAAATAATAAAATACTTTGGAATATTAACACCATATTATTATATTCGTCTAAAACAGAAATATAATGAAAATATCACTAATCCAACCAGGTAGAAATAATCTTAAATATTTAAAATGGTCTTATGACTCAATAAGGAAAAATCAGGGTAACCATGAAGTAGAAATTTGTGTAGCAGATGATGCTTCAACAGATGGAACTTGGGATTGGTGTGTTGAGATGATGGATAAAGATTCCAATTTCAAAGCTTTAAAATGGGATGGTCCTGAAAGAGTAGGTCATACTATTTTATATGATAGACTAATTAATGAAGTAGCAACAAATGACATTTGCATGATTTACCATGCTGATATGTACTTATGTCCAGGTGCTCTAGATGCAATTGAAAATGAATTAAAAGAAAAAACAATTGTATCATTAACTAGAATTGAACCCCCACTACACCCAGATGGTCCAGAAAAAATACTTAAAGACTTTGGTGTAGAACCTGAGGAATTTAATGAAAATGGGTTACTTGAATTTTTAGATTCTAGAGTACCTAATGATGATGTTACTGAAGGTATATTTGCACCTTGGGCATTTTGGAAAAGTGATTTTCAAGAAATAGGAGGGCATGATCCTCTATATGCACCCCAATCAAAAGAAGATAGTGATATATTTAATAGATTCCAACTAAATGGTGTTAAATTCACCCAAACTTGGCATGGTTGTGTATATCATATGACTTGTAGAGGTAGTAGACGTAACACGGTAGATAAGGCGAAAAACATATATGAAGACAGTCCTGAATGGTTAGCTCAAAACATGAGATCAACCCGTAATTTTATTCGTAAATGGGGATCAATGGTAATGCATGATTCATTAATGAAACCTATTATCCCACCAAAGTATGATATTGGTTTTCAAGTTAAAGGTGGTAATAGCCAATTATTAGAAATATTAGAACCTTGGTGCTCAACTATATTATTAGATGATGAGATGCAAGTAATAACTTCCCATTATTTAGATAAAGAACAACCAAATACAGTTATTGATCTAAAAACCAAAATAAAAACCACCCCTATAGACTCTTTAGAAAATGAAATTATAGTTACAATAGATAGTACAACTTTTAATAATAATGATTATAATGTTATTCAACAACTCCCCCAAATTATTAAAGATAGTGGTGAAATAGGAAAATTTGAATTAGGTAACCTAAAAATTAATATTAGTAAAACCACTGAGTATCAAAATGATTTAATTAGTTTATAATATTTATAATGGAACCCCAAAATATTATATTCTATGGAAAAAGATTTAAAAACTGATAAAAAAAATCAAGAAGGTACATACATTGAATTAGTGTGGGAAGATAAACAAGATTTAATTGATTTAAGTAATGAAACTGTTTTTACTAACTTTATTTTAAGAGAGTCTTATAAAACTGTTAAAAAAGCTGTTAATAATAATCTTCCTAAGGTTGAATTATTTAATATATTTAATTTATCTATTATTGTTGAAGTTAAAAAACAACACTATGCTTCAATATTAGAAAAAGTAATGAATATTTATGAATTAGATGAAGATTATGAAGAATGTTCCAAAATTAAAAAATTAATTAAAAAAATCAAATGAAAAAGTATAAATATTTTTATTTAAGTGATGAAAAAGAAGAGGTATGTGGTGTCCTATATGCTGAGAATATTAATGAAGCTTTTTCAATTGCTAGTAGAATGAAACAACTTGAATTAAAGTCATTCAAAGAAATATTTAGTGTAAAATTACTATAATGGAAGATTTTGAAGGTAAAAAAGAAATTATTAATTTATTTAATAAGATTCTAGGATCAAAAGTATCAATAAAAGATAATATTAGTAAAACAGAAGAAACTTTATTTGTTCACTTTGTTAATAAATTAGATAACGCACATATAGATGAAGAAAAATTATATGAATTAAGTGGGATAGAAATTGGAAGATACACTAATCCTTTATGGGATGTTATTGAAAATATTTTAAAATTACTGTATGGAGAAGAATCTGCAAGTTTAATTCAATGGTATATTTTAGATAGATTTAATCCTGATGGAACTATTGTTCCTATTGAAGATGAAAATGGGAAACAATATAAATTTAACACCCCAGAAGATTTATGGAGTTATATAAATTATAGATACAAAAAAGATAAATAGTTATTAAAAAATATGAAATGCGTTAAATGCAAAATAAAAATTAATCCACTTAGAATAAAAGCATTACCAAATACAAAGGTATGTGTTGATTGTTCCTCAACTGGTTGTTACAAAGCAGTAACTACTACACATGGTATAGGTGATCATACTTGGAATAGTCTTGAAATAATGACCCCAGAACAATATGATGATTATCAAAAATCTAATGGAGAGGAAAGTGATGATACTCATACAATCACTTTTGGTATAGAAAATACAAAAAAATAATTAATGCCTAAAGCAAAACCCCTCAGTAAAGAGCAAATTGTTGCTGCTATATCCCAAACTCGTTCAAATAGGGCAGCTGCTAGGTATCTAAATGTGTCTTATCCTCATTATAAAAAATGGGCTACATTATATAAATCTTCAGAAGATAAGTTTGATACTTTGTTTGACCAACATTTAAATCCATCAGGTAAGGGTATACCTAAATTTTTAAGTAATAAAGGCAAAGAACCTGCGTTATTAGATATAATTGAAGGTAGAGTAGATGCTTCTTCATTCTCACCTGATAAAATTAAATATAGACTTGTAAGTGAAGGATATTTATTAGAAGAATGTTCATCATGTGGGTTCCACGAACGGAGAGTAATTGATTATAAAATCCCTCTACTACTACATTTTAAGGATAAAAATAAAAAAAATTACCGTAAAGATAATATTGAGTTTTTATGTTATAATTGTTACTATCTTTCAGTTGGAGATATTTTTAATGATAAGCAGATTGAAGGTATTGAAGACCATAAACCAGTAAGTACGGGGGAAGTAGATTGGGAGTTAGATCCATATACTGAACAACGATTAAAAGAATTAGGGTTAGGTGATGATAAGGATGATGATATGGATATTGTAGCTTACATATGAAAAAGAAAACTAGAAATATAAAACGCTCTAAACATGATAAACTTGTCAAAGATTATGATAAGCAAAAAGAAAAACATCTTGAAAGATTAGCTACTAAGATGTTAAAGAATGAGGAGCAATCCCAAAAATTAAAAGATAAAAATATCAATTCTGATTTTTTAGATTTATTTTAAATTTTATTAGGAATCCCAATATTCATTTCGTATATTATGGGTATATAAAAATAATAAACAATGAAACATTTATTACTATTATTAATGATACCTTTTACATTTAGTGGAGGTGCAGAACAAGTAGATTTAGGGGAGTATAAAGATTTAAAAACTCCAAAAATTGAAGTAGAGGTGGTAGAAATTAAAGATGACCACACAGATTATTTACTAGAAGCTTTAATACAAGTTGAAAGTAGAGGTGATGAAAATGCTGTAGGTGATAAACATTTATCTCGACCTTCAGTTGGTGTGTTACAACTTAGACCTATTATGGTTAGAGAAGTAAATCGTATTCTTAAAAAACATAAAGTAAAGAAAAAGTATACTCTAGAAGATAGATATAGTAAAGAAAAAAGTATTGAAATGTTTTACATTTGGCAATCATTCCACCACTTAAATGACAGTGATGAAGTAATTGCTAGATGCTGGAATGGAGGTCCTAGAGGGTGGAAAAGAAACTCAACACTACATTATTGGGATAAAGTGCAAAGTGAAATTAATAAATTAAAATCAAAGTAAAATGTCAGTAAATTCAATTAGACAAACAGTAGAACAATCAAAATTATGGACTGCTGAAAAAGTAAGAAAAGGAAAAATTAAATATAAGAAGAAAAACACTAATCCCGTAAACCCATTTGAAGAAAAAAGATAATAGTAAGGCAATTGAAGAAACTTTAAATCAATTTGATGATGAGTTATGGGTAGAATTAATTCAAAAATCCCCACATTCAGTAAAACTGATTTGTATTATGTTATCTTTGGATTTACAAATAGAAAAAGAATTTGAAAAAAAGCATAGAAAAAATTAACATTTTAGTTATTGGTGAAGCTTGTACTGATGAATTTATTTATTGTGCATCAAATAGATTATCACCTGAAGCACCAGTCCCAATATTAAACCCATTATACACAAAATATAATGCGGGTATGGCTGCTAATACTGTAGCTAATATAAAAGCATTATGTCCAAACTCATCTATCTCATATTTAATTCAAGATGGAAATGTTACAAAGACTAGATACATAGAAGAAAAATCAAACCATATGTTTTTACGTGTTGATAAAGGTGAAGATTCTATTAATCCTTTTAAATGGGAAATGGATACTGATGTGTTAATTGGTCAAGCTGATATAGTAATTGTAAGTGATTATGATAAAGGATTTCTAAAAAATCTAGATTTAATAGAAATTGCTAATAAATCAACTTTATCTATTTTAGATAGTAAACGTAAACTTACTAATGATATTACTCAAAACTTTGACTTTGTAAAACTAAATAAATTAGAACGTAATAATAATCCTAATTTAACAACGGATAATATTATAACAACCTTAGGCTCATTAGGTGCTGAATACCAGAGTACAATTCATCTATCTCCTAACCCTCAACAAACAATAGATGTAAGTGGAGCTGGGGATACCTTCACAGCTGCTTTTATAATAAAGTATTATGAAACTAAAGATGTAGATTTATCTATTGAATTTGCTAATGAGAAATCTGCAGAAGTAGTAAGTAAACGTGGAGTAGTGGTTCCTTCTTAATATTTATAATAAAATTATAAAATGGCGTCATATACAGCAGATCAATTATACGGAGCAGGTACACCAATAGAGGCATTAACAGCTGCAACAACTTACACATTTACACTTAGTACCCCAGTAGCATCGGGTTCTGCTTATTTTACTGTAGAGACAGTTCGAAATGCTAATGGGTTTTATGATACACAACCTTCAAATTCATTAGGTTCATATGCTTCATTTACTAGTATAGATGAAGATACATTAATTACATCTTCATTCATATCTGCAGTTGTAGTACCTCAAGGTGGGGGCTCATATACGTTTACTCCAACATCCAATATCGCAATAAGTTCTTCATTCTTGAAATCAACAGGTGGAGTTACTTTAACAATTTCATAGCAAATATTTGGTTTCCTGAGGGAGCGTTCGTATATTCATGACATAAATAAAGGTTATGTTATATAAATTTACAAATACAAATAAATACGGTAATTTAAGACACCGTATTATCTATCGTCCAAATGGTGAAGGTTTTAAATTTAATCCTAAAGGATTTGGTCCATTCGTTAATGTCCAACCCTTCAAATATGAATATAAGGGTGAAATGTTACCCCCATCATTATTTACTGATCAACAAGGTCAAAAATATATTGTCCCAAGTTGGCAAAAAGTTCTACCTGAAACAACATTAGAAGATATTAATTGGGTTAAACCGAAACCTAAAAAGGTAAAACCACAAAAAAACGAATTCAAATTTGAATCCAAATCAGATCCAGGTCACTTCTATAATGTTACTGTAATAGGTGAAAAAGTAGATTGTACGTGTTCTGGAAAGTGGAGAGCAAAAGATAGACAATGCCGTCACATGAAGGATGTTAAAAAACAATTAGGAATATGAGTTATTGTAAAGTGACATGGTGTAATGAAAAAACAGAATTTTATAATAGAACTCAAAAACGTTCATATTGTAAAAAACACTACCATTATAAAAAATATGCGTCTAATGCAGCTGGTAGACCGTGGTTAATGTATAAAGTTGAGAAAATACTAGACGATGCGCTACAATGTGAGCAATGTGGATATGACGCTAAAATATATTTCCCCGATAGACCTATAAATGAATTAGCAGGATTATTTGATGTTGATCATATTATTTCAGATATAAAACATACACCTGAAGGTGAAAAACCATCAAATTATCAGTTATTGTGTAAACAATGTCATATACTAAAATCATATGATGAAGGAGATTATATTTCAAAAAATAATAGGCGATAGATTTGGAGAAGCGAGATCCTGTTTGTATATTTACGGTGTTCGAATGGTTCGGGCAGTTAAAAAAATAAAGGTTATGGTATTAAGAGAATTAAAAGAGTATTGTGAAGATTATTGTGAATCAAACCCTTCATTTAAAGACCAAATTATGAAATTCTATTATTTTGCTGTAATGGAAGTTGATGTTTTTGGTGAAAGTGAAGATTACGAGTGTGAGCTAGCAGTAGGTCGTATTAATGATTTAATTGCAGAGGTGGAGAAGTAAAACCACTTTCGTATATTCAGGCATATTAAAAGGTAAAAAATAAAGGTTATGACATTAAGAGATTTACACCAATACTGTCAAGAAGTAGTTGAAAAATACCCTCCATTAGGAAGTGAAATTATGGAATTTTACGCTTTAGCTCAAATGGAAGTTGAAGAGGGTGAAAGCGAAGATCACGAGTGTGAGCTAGCAGTAGGTGATATTAACGATTTAATTAATGGTTATGATAAGAAATAAACAACCCCAATCAGAGATTATAATTGACCTAACAGGTCCTCAAGGTAATGCATTTGTGTTAATGGGCATGGCAAAACGTTATGCTAATCAGTTAGGATTAGATGCAGATTTAATTATTAAAGATATGAGATCAGGTGATTATGAACATTTAGTTCAAGTGTTTGATGATGCGTTTGGTGAATTTGTAATACTAGAAAGATAATGGCAGTAGAAAGTAGAGGAAGACCAAAAGAATCACCTTCAGAGGTAAAAGAACAATATACTTTAGAGTATTATGATGTACCAACTAAACCTGAATTAGGGTGGAAATCAGTATGGCATTTTGATATAAATAAAACTAGAAACGGTGCTTGGAAAGTAGAACATACTCCACCTAAAGGATGGAAAGCACCTAAAATTAAAGCTGAAAAAGGTAAAGCGTATGCTAAACAACCTGTAGTAATGGTATTTAAAACATCAAATCGTTCAAATGCTAAAGTAAAAATGAAAGTTTGGAAAAATGAAAATATTGATTATATTTTAACAGCTAATAAATTACCGGGTGTACCTGATAAAGCAGAAATACTAGAATTAGCGGTAGGTGCAAGTTTTATTGAAAAATATCAATCTAAATATAATTTATAATATTTATCAACGTAATTAAAAAATAAAAATAAAATGTCAACAAGAGCACAAGTAGCATATATTGATGAAGATATGAGTAAAATCATCACTACCTACAACCATTATGATGGATACCCAGAAAATTTAGGTAAAGCATTACTAAATCACTATGACAGTGATGAAAAAGCAAAATATATAGCTAGTTCAGGTTATATTTCATATATTGATCCTGAAACTGGAGATGTAGATGCAACACATAATGAATCACCAACTATCATTAGAGATGGAGATGTAGATACATTATTAAGAAAATTTTATGATCACAGCAATGGATCAGGAGCAGATTATGTTTATTTATACGCTGGTGAATGGATTGATTCTAAAATGTATCCAATGACACAAGATAAATTTGTGGAAATGATGGTGGATGAGTTAAGAATGACAACTCCTATGTATGATGAAGAAGAAATGATGGAAGAAGGATATGAAGCTAAATGGCAAAAATTCTTAATTGGAGAAACACAATTAGAAAAAGGTTATACAATTAGTGTAGCTAGAAGAGCACTTAAAGATATGCCCAATTTAGATGTATACCTTGATTCATTAATGAATGATATTCGCTTAAATGGTAATGAGGACTATATAGGGTATAGTTCTGATGATTGGGAAGAAGATTATAATAATTACATGATGAATAAAATGGATATGTAATGGCACGTCAAACTGTAACCTTACATACCTCTAAAACTAAAAAGAAAAGACCAGGAGTACATTCTAAAACTAGAACTTCTGTTTCTAAAAATGCTAAGCATTATAAGAAAAAGTATAGAGGTCAAGGTAAATAATCAAAAAACATCTTAAAAATAATTGCGCAAGGGGTTGGTTTTCCAACCCCTCGTTCGTATATTCACGGTATAAAGAAATAAAAGTTATGTATAGATTCGAAAAAGAAAATCAAGATTTATTTATTGCACTAGCAAGTATTTTAAATACTAAAGGTGCTGATGTTGAAATGAGAAGTGATTTTGATCACTGGAAAGAACATCAAGAAATTAAGTATACTAATGTTCCTTATATTGGTAGTGGATCTTATAATGGTGATGAAGGTTTTTACTTTAGAGCAAAACGAGATTTTTTTGGACTAAGTTTAGAACAAATTAGAGATAGTTTCCCATATAATATTGATGGTTATAAATTCGAATGTGTTAGCATTAGTGAATATGAAACAGATGATGATCGTAGTTGGTCTGAAAGTGTTGGGTTCACAGTTTATAAAGACGGAAAAAACGTTTTAAAATAAATGCGCAAGGATTTGGTTTCCCAAGGAATTGTTCGTATATTTACCGGGTAAATGAGGTGAGAGCCTAAAAAATAAAAGTTATGTTTAAAAAAATTGATTTCAAGTATTTAGTAGGAGCAGTAGGTGCTCTAGGTTTAGGATTATTAACAATGGCAGGTGTTGTTCAACAGTATGTTCATTTTGCTGGTGTTGCTAATGAGATGGGATTTGCATTGATG
>Ga0181369_1000174_pt1 | contig 18473 bp, 19 predicted proteins | sample LowvirmetaG_8_FD_130088 | JGI IMG/M metagenome (GOLD analysis project Ga0181369, IMG submission 130088) | Marine viral communities from the Subarctic Pacific Ocean - Lowphox_04 viral metaG | ecosystem: Environmental > Aquatic > Marine > Oceanic | place: Subarctic Pacific Ocean | collected... | reverse complement strand
TGAGACAGTAGAAAATATGCTGTTAGGTAAGTTGTCCGAGCCCTATCCATATTTCCATGAGAAGTTTACTGAGGAGCTAAAATCAATTGGTATCGAAGAAGACTCGGAGCTTGCAGGACAGATGAGGAAGCAAGTTGAGGGCTTATTCGAGTTAGTGAGGCCCGGATTAGACGAATACTTTTCTGATAAAGGTGGCTGGTCTGTTGTTGCCACTGAAGAATCTTTGATGGAGTCGATTCGAGAAGATTACAACTTTAAGGGGTATATCGATCTTATCATTCTTGATGGAAACGGACATTACCATATTATTGACTGGAAAACATGTTCATGGGGATGGAACGCAAGAAAGAAAAACGACATCCTCTATACTAGACAGCTGGTCCTCTACAAACATTACTATGCTCAAAAACTTAATATAAACCCAAGGGCTATCTCTACTCACTTTGGTCTTTTGAAACGAACCACTAAGAAGAACCGTGTAGAAATATTTAGAGTTACCAGCGGTGAAAGAAAAACAAAAAATTCTCTTGACTTTTTAGACAAAGCACTTTATAATATTCAAAATAAAAGATATATCAAAAATAGATTATCTTGTAAATATTGCCCTTTTCATGGGACTAAGCATTGTTCTTGAGGATTAGATGGATAAAAAGATTAAGATTCTGACACTGTCAGATCACCCAATGTCGCCTTCTGGCGTTGGCACTCAAACAAAATATTTCATAGAAGCCCTACTGAAGACAGGAAAGTTCCAATTCGTCTGTCTTGGTGGGGCTGTTAAACATGAAGACTATAGGATACAGAAAATATCTCCCTACGAGGATGATTGGGTGGTAATACCGGTAGATGGCTATGGAGACCATCAAAAGATTCGTTCTATTATACGAAACGAGAAACCAGACATTTTATGGTTTATGACTGATCCTCGTTTTTATGAATGGCTTTGGTTCATGGAAAATGAGATCAGACCGAATATACCTATGGTTTATTACCATGTGTGGGATAATCATCCTGCTCCTCTCTATAATCGTCAGTTCTATCTATCAACTGATGTAGTTGTCTCTATTTCAAAGGTTACTCATGAGGTCGTAGCTGAAGCAGCCCCAGAGGTTAAAAATATTTATCACCCCCATGCTGTTGACTCAGAGGTTTTCAAGCCCTACACCGATGAACAAATTGAGCAGATAAGAAAGACCAGCTTTCCAAATGAAAAAGAAGACCGTGTTGTTTTCTTCTGGAATAACAGAAATGCGAGAAGAAAACAAAGTGGTTCTCTTGTGTTTTGGTTTGATGAATGGGCATCAAGAGTAGGCAGAGATAAGGTCCGACTTATCATGCACACAGATCCTAATGATTCTCATGGGCAACCTTTACAGCATATTATTGAGCATCTCGGCCCTGATGGTACAATAATGATTTCTTCTAATAAGGTTCCACCAAAGACTCTGGCCGACATGTACAACATGGCCGACTGTACAATTAATATTTCTGACGCGGAAGGGTTTGGACTTGCAACTCTGGAATCTCTTTCGTGTGGTACTCCTATTCTGGTTAACATGACTGGCGGATTGAAAGAGCAAGTCACAGACGGCAAAGAGTGGTTTGGCGAGGGAATCCGGCCTGCCTCTAGGGCCATAATTGGTTCACAGCAAGTGCCATATATTTTTGAGGATAGGATAAGCAAAAAGGACTTCCATAAAGCGCTAGACAGAATTTATGAAATGTCAAAACTAGAGAGAAAGCAGCTAGGCCTAAGGGGCAGGAAGCATGTCGAGAAGAACTATAGTTTTGAAAGCTACTGCCAGGGCTGGGTAGATATAATGACAAACGTAGCTAAAGAGTATGGTTCATGGGAGTCTAGAAACGATTATGTTCCATGGGAGTTAAAGGAATTAACATGAGAAAAAGAATATTAGTAAGAGGCCCAGCCCTTACCCAGTCTGGGTATGGAGAACATACCCGATTTTTGTTGCGCTCACTAAGAGCATACCCGGAGAAGTTTGATATTTATCTGGTTGCATTGAATTGGGGACAAACAGGATGGCTCTCAGAAGACTCGGAAGAGAGAGAGTGGTTAGATTCCCTGGTTGCTGAAAGACACAAATTTGCTGAATCTGGTGGGCATTTTGATATGTCTGTTCAAGTTTCAATACCTAATGAATGGGAGAAGTTGGCTCCGTATAATGTTGGAGTCACAGCCGGGATCGAGACAACGAAAGTTTCTCCAGTTTGGCTTGAGAAAGCTAATCAAATGGACAAGGTTATTACTATCTCTGAGCATGCTAAATCAGTCTTTGAGAACACTTCATATCAGGGTATTAATAAAAATACTCAGCAACCTATGATGTTAAAGAGTGAAGTCCCCATTGATATAGTACATTACCCTGTCAAAGAATTCGAGTCTGATATTTTGCCTTTGAATCTAGAGTATGATTTCAATTATTTGATTGTATCCCAATGGGGACCAAGAAAAAATATGGAGAATTCAATCAAGTGGTGGATTGAGGAAAACTATGATCAAGAGGTAGGCTTGATTATCAAGACTTCAGCGAAGAATAATTCTATCATGGATAGACACCATGTGACGAATAATTTAAAAGCCATTGTCCAAGCATGCTTACCAGAAGATTATAAATGCAAGATCTATCTTTTACATGGAGATCTTACAGAGGGACAAATGCAGTCTCTCTACCGCAATAAAAAAGTGAAAGCTCTTGTGAACTTGTCACACGGAGAAGGTTTTGGTCTTCCTTTGTTTGATGCTGCTTGTCATGGGTTGCCTGTCATAGCCCCATCTTGGTCTGGTCATTGTGACTTTCTCTACATCAAATATGAAAATGGAAGTAAAAAGCCATTTTTCGCTGATGTAGATTACGATATCGCCCCTGTTCAACCGCATGCTGTGTGGGATGGGGTGGTACAGAAAGATAGTATGTGGTGTTATGCTCAAGAAGGGTCATATAAAATGCGTCTGAGACAGGTTCGCAAGAACTGGGACAAGTGGAAGAAAAAGGCAAAAACTCTTCGTAAGTGGGTTTTAGAGAACTTTGCCGCTGATAAACAGCATAAGTTATTTGCCGATTCAGTTTATGGAGAAGAATTTGATGTCGAATCCTGGCTTCAGTCAATGAATGTTGAAATGGTTGCTCATGAGTAGGATTCTGTTCATAGCAGATTTTTTTGCGGACCAAGTACCCGGAGGAGGAGAATTAAACAATGAAGTTCTGATAGAGATGTTGGTCAGAGACGGTGCAAAGGTCGAGTGCAGACAAAGTCATTTAGTCAAATTATGCGACCTTTTGGAGGCAGACGTAGTAATTGTTGCTAACTTTGCAAACCTTTCTCATGATATGAAAAGTTTAATCTCTAAAAAACACTACATTATTTATGAACATGATCACAAGTACTTGCCTTCCAGAAATCCAGGCGTTTATGAAAATTATTTAGCACCAAAAGATAAGATAATTAACAGAGGCTTTTACGAGAACGCTAGAGCTGTTCTGTGCCAATCTGAGTTTCACAAACAGATAGCAGAGAAGAATCTAGAACTTGACAACATTGTCAGCTTAGGTGGGAATCTGTGGTCAGACTCTCATCTTTTATTATTAGAAGAGATGGCTAATGTCCCCAAAAAACAAGCTTTTGCTGTAATTGAGTCTGGTAATTGGCATAAAGGCACGCAGGATGCGCTTCTTTATTGCAAGACGCTTGATTTAAGGCACGCTCTGATACAGCCTCAGAGGCCGTCTGAGTTCTTATCAGACCTTGGTCAGTATCTTGGCTTGATATTTTTCCCAAAGACCCCAGAGACGCTGTCACGCGTTGTGGTGGAGGCTCGGATGATGGGAATGTCAACAAGAACAACTCGTAACGTTGGGGCAATTCACGAAGACTGGTTTTCTAAAAAAGGTGTCGAGCTGATTGACTACATGAGGATAAAGCGAGAAGAGATACAAAACTTAGTAAAGGGATATTTAAGTGAAGATTCTTTTAACAGCCAACAAAACCTATAGGGGCAAGTTAGATAACAACTATAGCAATGTGTATCTTCCACTAAAACGTCTCGGTCACGAAGTATACTTCTACGACACAACCTCCCCAAATGACAAGTCTTTTAGAAACGTCATCGAAGATGAGAAGCCAGACTTAATTTTTTGTTGTATGACAGGCGATCAGAGTATCACTCCCTTTGAGCCATGGGAGGACGTGTTGGAGGAAACAAATAAGGGAAACATTAAAACTTTCAATTGGTTCTGCGATGATACGTGGAGGTTTGAAAGTTTTTCGTCCAAAGCGTGCAGGTACTTCAACATATGTTCTACTCCTGAACCTTCCTACTTGCAGAGGTATAAAGATGTGGGATACGATAATATAATTTTGGGCAATTGGCATGTTAACTATGATTTATACAAGCCATATCTTACATCTATGAAAGATTTAGACTTATTGTTTGTTGGATACCCCACCGACAGCAGAAAATATTTCTTTGATCTTGCAAAGCGCAATGAAATAAAGATTAATAATTTGTATGGCCTGTCTCAAGAGCAGATGATTGAGCACTGGTGTAGGAGCAGGATTGGTTTAAATCTTAGCACTAATGATAATGATCCTACAGACGCAACACAAATGAAATTAAGAATGTTTGAAGTGCCTGCTGCCGGAAGCTTGCTGTTTACACAACACCACAGTGGGATAGAAGAATTTTATGAAATTGATTCGGAGATTATTACGTTCAAGACATTTGAGGAATTTAGCAAAAAAGCAAAGTTTTTGCTAAAAAATAGAAGAATTGTTCAAAAAATCTCCAATAATGGCCACAAACGCTTCATTAAGGAGCATCAATCAACAGCTAGGCTAACCAGCGTTTTAGATAAAATAAAGGCTCTATAGAATGAAAACAGTATATATCAAAAGACACGGTAGCGATGCAGGAAAGTGGATATATAACGGATATAAGCATGCTTGGGAATACATAGGTTATACTACCGAGCTTTATGATACAATAGAAGAGTTGGATGGTTTTGGTGATGATTCTTATGTGATGGCAGTTGATTGTGATTTCAAAAAGCAGAAAGATGTAGACATTGTTTCAAAATTTAAAAAGTGTTTCCTGTTTGTTCAGCCTAATTCATTCCCTATGCCATGGGGTAATCATCCTAATTTTTATACACTTTGCCCTGATCACATTATAGGGCTGCTTAATAAGCGAGCGAATGTTCACAAATGGACATTTTCTCATAGTCATGAACATCACTATGCATGGAACGAAGTTGCCACGGTTCCATTGGCTTTTGATTCTATATCTTACAAAAAAAGTACAGATAGCAGGTACGCTTATGATGTTTGTTATATTGGCGGGATTGCTAACAATGGATTTAATGAAAAATACAAAATAATGATCAATCACCTTGGAGCTTTTAAGGGCACCGGATTAAAATGTGGGTTTTTCATAAACAAGGGATTATCACATGAACAAGAAAATCTGATCATTGCAAACAGCAAAGTTTGTATTAATGTGCATGATGCATATCAAAGAGTGCTAGGCCTTGATACAAACGAAAGAACCTTTAAAACGTTGGGCCTCAATGGCGCGTTAGTCAGCGATAATGTCAATTGTTTATCCACCCTTTTTCCAGGACTGAAGATGGCAGACAGCCCGGATCATATGGTGCATTTAGTAAGAGAAATGCTCCAATCTGATTTGACAATATCTAAAAAGCGTAATATAGAGAACATTCTAAATAACCATACTTATATTGCAAGAGTGAAATCAATGGAGATGTGGTGAATACTTCCCTAAAAGCTAGTGTGATAGTGCCATGTTTCAATGGACAGCAATGGATAGAGAAAACACTTTTATCCGCTCTGGCCCAGACATACAAAAATATTGAAGTGATTTTTGTAGACAATGAAAGTACTGATGAATCGTTGCAAATAGCAACTCGGTTAAAAGAGAATAATCCCAATTTGATTGTCGCGGAAGCTGAGAATATCTATCCTCGATGTTGGGATGAGGCGAGAGAAAAAGGCTTTTCCATTGCAACAGGGGATTATCTGTTCACACTCGCCGCAGATGATTTCTATGAAGAGTCATATATCGGAAATTGTATGAGGTATTTGTCTCATGATCCAGACAGGATAAAAGCGCTTCAAAGTCCAATCAGGAACTTTTCGGAGTACTTTCCGGTCCCATCAGATTTCACAGGGCACTTCTATAAATCTTTAGAAGATTTTAAGCAACTGAGCCTAACTGGATGTCCAGTGAACAGCCCGACAGTTATTTATAGTAGAGAACTGTATACTAAGGGGCTCATAAAAACAGATCCAGGCAAGTACAGTGGAGCGGCTGACTACGACCTATACTGCAAATTGGCCGACGCAGGAGTATTTATTTATCCGGTAAACACTTGGCTTGGGTATAACTATCGATGGCATCCTGGCCAAGCGACTTGGGAAATGCACCAAGATCCAGTAAATTACGATCAACTTATTCAAGCTTATTGGAGCGAGAAGTGGCAGATTTAAATCTTCATAATAGGATATTAGATATCGCATATACAAACAAGTTATCCCATTTAGGAAGTTACTTCTCTAGTGTAGGCATTATTGATGACATTTATGCGTCTATGGGAGAAGAGGATATTTTTATTTTGTCTTCGGGGCATTGTGCTCTCGCGCTGTACGTTGTTTTAGAGAAGCATAAGAACGTAGATGCAGAATACCTGTTTAAAAAGCATGGCGGACATCCACATAGAGATGAAAAAGATTTTTTACACTGCTCGACTGGCAGCCTAGGCATGGGCATCACCGCAGCAGTTGGGAGAGCAATCTCTAATCCCAATAGAACTGTTCACTGCCTGATAAGCGATGGGGAGTGTGCAGAGGGAAGTATATGGGAAAGTTTGCGTTTCATAGAAGAAAGAGGGCTAAAAAACATAAAAGTTTATGTAAATGTAAATGGGTACGCTGCTTATGATACTGTCGAGATTCCTTACCTGAAAAGGAGATTGAAGGCTTTTCTCCCAGATATTAATATCATCAGGACAAGTTCAAACACTTTTCCGTTTCTTCGTGGTCTCAACGCACACTACCACATTATGAACGAGGAAGATTACTGTATGGCTAAGGAGATGCTAAAGTGAGAAAACAGTTCAGCAAAAGGCTCCATATGGAAATGTCCCAGAATGAAGACATAGTATTATTGACTGGTGATCTTGGTTACGGACTCTGGGACAGGATCAGGATAGACTACCCAAATAGGTTTTATAACGTAGGCTCAGCTGAGCAACTCATGTTGGGAATGGCCTGTGGCATGGCAATGGAAGGAAAGATACCGATTGTATATTCTATCACGCCGTTCCTTCTTTACCGTCCATTTGAAATAATCAGAAATTATGTTGACCACGAAAAGCTCCCTGTTAAACTAATCGGTGGTGGCAGGGACAAGGACTATGGGTACCTTGGGTTCTCACATTGGGCCACTGAGGATAAAGAAGTCATGAAGGTCTTCAAAAATATTACGACTTTGCATCCAGAGAATATTGATGAAATGAATGATAGTTTTGCTGTAGTGACAGATCGTAAAACGCCTTTGTATATTAATTTGAGACGAAAATGATCAATGTAGTAATCACTGGTGGGAACGGATTTTTGGGTAGAGAGATTATAGATTATTTTTCTGACTGTAAGGCCATAAGAGTGATTCCAACAGATAGAAGAAAACTAGACCCGACAAGCTATGAAAGCACAAAGAATTTCTTCAAAACTGAAAAAGTAGACTTTGTAATCCATACTGCCGTAAAAGGCGGGAAAAGAGGTCATATCGAAAGTGTAGAAGATTTGTTTGACAATATTCACATGGTCGAGAACTTGTTAAAATTTAAACACCAGTACAAAGCCTTATTCAACTTCTGTTCTGGCGCGGCATTCGACAGGAAAGCTAACATAGTGCAAGCGAAAGAGGAAGAGATCCTGACCTCTTTACCGGCAGATTATTATGGTCTTTCCAAGAATTTGATTTCCCGCAAGTCACAGGGCTCAGAGCGAGGCATCTATAATCTTAGATTGTTTGGATGCTTTGGGAAGTACGAAGAAAGCCAAAGGTTCATTAAAAACTCTATCACCAATTTGTTGAAAGGCGGGAGCATAGAGATACATCAAGATAAGGATATGGACTTTTTTTATTCTGAGGATGTGTGCAAAGTAATTGAGTACCTGATGGAAAATAACGACTCAGGCAATATTGACAAAGACTACAATCTATGCTATAAAAAGAAGTATAGGCTTAGTGATATAGCAAAAGTTATATTGGATGTAGTTGGCCTGAGTGATAGAAATGTTATCATTCATCACGACGGTATGTCAAACTCCTACACTGGTGATTCAAGTCGTCTAGAAAAACTTAAAATTGATTTTGTAGGCCTAGAGGAAGGTATTAGAAGATGTCACGAAAATTGGAACAAATCTTAGATTTAGTAACCGAGTATGTTGCCGAGAAGGCAGAGAACGAGGTGTGGACACCTGGAAAGGATTGGATCAAATATTCTGGTCCATACTTTGACGATCAAGAATACCGAGAAGCGATTCGAGTTCTCTTAAGTGGTTGGCTAATATTTGGCGAGAAAGCTAGAGAGTTCGAAAAAGTATTTCCGGAGTATCTAGGCAAGAAGCACGGTGTTATGACCAACTCTGGAAGTTCTGCCAACCTTCTTATGGCCTCTGTCTTGACAAGCAAAAATAAGCTTCCAGAAAAGTACAGGCTAGAGAAAGGAGATAAATTTATAACTCCAATTGTTTGTTTCCCTACTACAATTAATCCAATTATTCAAAATGGCTTTGAGCCTGTATTTGTTGATGTAGATATCCCAAGCTTAAATCTTAATCTAGATGAAGTAGAGCGACTTCTAGTGGAAGATACTGAGCGCAAGATCAGGGGTATTACTTTTGCCCATGTGCTTGGCAATCCGCCCGATATGGACCGTCTGATGAGTCTAGTAGAGCAGTATGATCTGATATTCTTAGAAGACGCTTGTGACGCTCTCGGCTCTTTCTATGATGGCCAAAGGCTTGGCTCTTATGGACTTCTATCAACTTGTTCATTCTTTCCTGCCCATCATATGACAACAGGGGAGGGTGGTTTTGTAGCGACTAATAGTGCCGCTGTGCAGATGGCATTGGCGAGCTACAGAGATTGGGGCAGAGCTTGCTACTGCAACACAAAAAAGCCTGGGGACGTCACAGAAGGGACTGCTTGCGGTAATAGATTTAAGAATTGGCTGACTGGAAATAAATCTATTCCATATGACCATCGATACGTTTTTGATGAAATTGGCTATAATCTGAAGCCACTCGATCTTCAGGCGGCAATCGGCTTGCAGCAACTCCATAAATTGCCTTTCTTAGAATCGTCTAGGAGAGAGAACTTTTCTTCTTTATACGAGATATTTGAGCCTTACAGTGAGTTTTTATACCTGCCGCAGGCAACCAAGAAGTCAGATCCTTGTTGGTTTGGGTTTTTACTTTTGGTCAAGCCAGATGCCCCGTTTACAAAGCAACAATTTGTTGACCATATGGAAGAAAATAAAATTCAAACTCGTTCTTACTTCACTGGAAATGCTTTATACCATCCAGCGTACAAACAATATGCAGAAGGGTATGACAACCTAGAAGCATCTTTTCCGAATGCACATCTGGCAACTGAAGGGTCGGTGTTCTTAGGCACATTCGCTGGTTACACAAGGGAAAAGATTGACTATATTAAGAAAGTTGTAGACAGGTTCATGGAGAAGCATAGATGAAGATTGTTTATGTGACGGGATGTCTAGGCTTTATTGGCTCTTATGTGACTAGAGAGTGCCTAAAGAAAGGCTGGCTTGTCCGGGGAGTGGACAAGCAGACATATGCAGCAGATCCAAAGTTATTAAAAGAATTTAATCAGTATCAGAACTTTACTTTTGAAAAAAAAGACATTTTTGATTTAGACCATTTGTACGATTGTGATTATGTAATTAACACGGCAGCTGAGTCTCACGTAGGCAATAGCATAATACAAAGCGATGTCTTTTTAGAAAGTAACATAAATGGCGTCAAAAACATTCTAGACTTGATTAGGCATAAGCCCGAGAACACTTCAAGACGTCCTGTGCTGTTCCATTTTAGCACAGACGAGGTTTACGGAGATATAGAGGAGGGTGAGCACGTTGAGACTAGTTCTCTGTGCCCAAGTAATCCCTACTCAGCGTCTAAGGCAGCTGCTGATATGTTGATACTGGCATGGGCTAGAACTTATGGCCTAGAGTATGTGATCGTGAGACCGACAAACAATTATGGTATTGGTCAGTATCCGGAAAAGCTGATCCCCTTGTCTGTCAAGAATCTTAAAAGGAACAGAAAGATAAGGCTACACAACAGCGGAACTCCAGTAAGGAATTGGCTTCATGTAGAAGATACTGCCGCTGCAGTGGTGCAAATCATAGAATCTGGAATTGTAAATCAGGTTTTTAATATCGCTGGTGGGTTTGAGCAAGCAAACATAGATACGGTAAAAAAGATAATCAAAGAATATCACAACAACGAGATTAGGTGGCAAGAGTGTGTTGATTTTACATACTCCAGAGTAGGGCAAGATATTAGATACGCCTTGAACGATGATAAGTTGAGAGCTCTTGGTTGGAAGCCAAGAAAGTCTTTCGACGTGGAGATTCCGAAGATTGTCCAATATTATAAAAACAATTTCATTTGGTGAAACATGAAAAGAGATATCATAGGAATCCCACTATCAGATATTGCACCAGCTTGGCGATCTTCTACTCCAACCCCTGCCGATCAGCTGGCAGACCTCGGTCGAAGAGGGCCGTTCGTTAGTGATTTTCGTGACTATAATTATGATGAAAACTTTGCTAAATTGGTTAATGGGAAAAGGATTGTCTATGTGTGTCCTTCCCCACACTTACGTGGTAAAAAGATGGGTTCTTGGATAGATTCTCATGATCTTGTGGTAAGAGTTAATCAAAGTTTTCATATGACCGAAGAATTATGGGAAGACTATGGCAAAAGAACAGATATCTTAATGAACTGTTTGAATATAAATAAAATAAATGCCTTACGACAAAATATGGAATTTGCAAGATCTTTAAAGTATATTGTTTGTCCAATGGTGTCCATGTGGGACATACAGAGGGTACATGATTTTCTTGACGAGGTAGGCACGCCATGGCATAATGTATGTGATGGTTATCTGTTTAAAGTGTTTAAAGAAGTGGGGACCACTTGCAATACTGGACTGATGGGTATAATAACTCTGCTAAATTACGAGATTGAAAGCGTACACGTTACGGGTATGACGTTCTTCAATATGAACACTTTTGGAGAAGTGTATTATGACAAATATCACAAAGAGGCTATAAAAAATGGTAACTTTAGAGAAAGCAGGAAAAACATACCTAACTTCTCGGATCTGAGGATTGACATCCATCAGCAGATTCCACAAATAAATTATTTTCATAAAATGATTTATTTTCATTATGGCAAAAAGCTTTCTTTGGACAGCTACTTGCAAGAAAACTTTAAAAAAACAATAGGATTGGTTAAGAGAAAATGAAAGTAGTAGCAATGATACCTGCCCGCATGGGCAGTACTAGGATCCCTAAGAAAAATATTCGGCTCTTGAACGGCGTGCCGATGATAAGTTATGCCATTAGAGCAGCAAAGACGTCAGGATGTTTTGATGAGGTGTATGTTAACTCTGAATCTGACATTCTAGGCGCAATTGCAATCGAAGAGGGTGTCAAGTTTTATAAAAGACCTGGCGAACTCTCGACCAACAGTGCAACAAATGATGAGTTCACAGCAGATTTTATGAAGAATATTGATTGCGACATCCTAATTCAAATATTGCCAACTTCTCCTTTTATATTAAAAGACGATATTATAAGTTTTACTAAAAAAATGATTGATGATGACATAGACACGCTTGTGTCAGTCGCAAATCAGCAGATTGAGTGTGTGTATGGCGGTAGACCAGTGAATTTTGACCAAAAGAAGCTCTCCCCGCCTTCGCAAGATTTAGTTCCGGTACAGGCTTACGCGTGTGGACTGATGGGCTGGAAGACTAGCAATTATATCAACAACATGGATAAGTATGGTTGTGGGTATCATGGCGGCGATGGCAAAATTGAATTTTATGTGCTCGATGGTTTTGCGGTTATTGACATTGATAACGAAAAAGACTTCCAATTAGCAGAAGTAGTTGCACGGTCATTGGCATCTAAAGCCTATGCTCCACAATACTATGGCGAAGAACATTCGGAGGTGGATGTGCCGTCTATTTTGGTGAAAGACGGTGTTATGATTAACAACTTGCATGATGCAAACAAACAAATCGTTAATATTAACGATATTAGAGCATCGTTTGACAGTAGTACATCTTGGAGCCACAGAGTCGTTAACACTGAAAACAATAGCGCTACGATCATACACCAGCAGCCGGGTCAAGGAAACCGTAAACACTACCATCCAGACTGGAATGAATGGTGGTATATTATTGACGGAGAATGGATCTGGGAAATTGAAGGCGAAAAGAAGCTGATTAAGAAAGATGACATTGTGTTCATTGAAAAAGGCGTAGTTCACAGGATTGAAGCAACTGGTGATAAGCCTGCGATCAGACTTGCTGTTAGCAGAGAAGACGTTGCACACGTTTATCCAGATGGTAAACATACAAATGAAAATTGATTTTAAAAACAAAAGAGTTCTTGTCACTGGCGGGACCAGAGGCATTGGGAGACAGATTGCGGAAGACATGCTAGATCTTGGTGCGACTCTTACTGTCACTGGTAAGAGTTCTCACTGTATCTTCCCAGGTGCAGAGTACATGCAGGTTGACTTTTTAGATGACGAAAGCACAAATAAATTTATTGAAGTAATATCAAATCAAACATATGATATTTGTATCAATAACGCTGGGATAAACAAGATTGATTCATTTTGTGATGTCAAGAAAGAGGATTGGGATCGCATCCTAAAAGTAAATTTAACCGCTCCTTTTCTGACACAGCAAGCAGTTGTTGATAATATGGTCAAGCAGGGTTACGGCAAGATAATCAATATAGCATCTATATGGGGCTCTATTAGCATCGCTAAGCGTGCCGCTTATTCTTCTAGTAAGTTTGGATTAAGAGGCCTGACGCTCGCGTCAGCGGCTGAACTATCGCGATTTAACGTACTTGTTAACACCGTGTCTCCTGGTTTCACGCTCACTGACTTGACTCGCCAAGTGCTAGGACCGGATAGAATGCAAGAGATATCACGGAGTATCCCCATGGGGCGTATGGCAGAGCCATCCGAGATATCTAAAGTTGTTTTGTTTATGGCCAGTGAATTAAATTCGTATATTTCAGGTCAAAATATAATTGTTGACGGTGGGTTTGTGAGTGTTTGAACTTGATTCATTAAAAGTTAAATCATATCGTAGAGAATATATGGTGAATTTTGCTAGTTTAAATAGTAATTTACTAGATTCTTATGACGAGAATACATGTGTTATTGTCGATTCAAATATCCACAGGATATATCCTCTAATTAAGCAGTGTTTTAGTTCATCAAAAACTTATGTTATAGAAGCAAATGAACAAACCAAGACACTGAAGACTTGCGAACAAGTGATTAGCTTTCTAATTTCTGCAGGGTTTAAGAGAAATCACAAGCTATTGGCAATTGGCGGAGGCATAACTCAAGATGTCACTGCTTTTGTTGCTTCTGTTGTCTACAGGGGTGTTGAATGGGAGTTTATGCCTACAACCTTGTTGGCTCAAGCGGATAGCTGTATTGGGAGTAAGAGCTCTATAAATTTCTTAAACACTAAAAACGCAATAGGAACTTTTTATCCGCCGTCACGCATCAGTTGTTGTCCAGAATTTTTAGAAACATTGAGTATTGATGATATCAAATCAGGTATTGGTGAAATATTGCACTACTATCTTATAGAAAATAGTGAGCTTATTACTAGATTTGTTGACGACTACCATGACATACTATCCAATCCTGTTGGGCATCTGTCGCAGTATATTGCTGAGAGTTTACGGATTAAAAGAGATATGGTTGAAAAAGATGAGTTTGATGAGAACGAAAGAAGAGTCTTTAACTATGGCCATACTTTTGGCCATGCAATCGAAGCAATCAGCGACTACAGGGTGCCTCATGGACTCGCAGTTACAATTGGTATGGATCTAGCAAACTATATTTCATTCAGGAAAGGCTTTATCAACAAAAAACAATATGAAGAATTGTATTCTGCGATCAAAATGAATTTAATTGACTACAGAGTACCTCTAGGGCTGGAAGAAGAGTATTATTCTTTACTAAAGAAAGACAAGAAAAATATTGATGACTGTATAGTTTGCGTGTTACCCTACGATATAGGTGATATACGAGTGACTAAAATTATCGATCATCAAGAATTGAAAAATATTATTCATGAATATATGGTAGGGAGTTTATGTCTATAGCACGAAGCACAAAATTTAATATCAAAGTAGATTTTGATAAAAGCCATGATTCATATCTTTTCGATATAAATACGCAAAGACAATACCTAGATTTTTTTGGAATGTATGCATCGCTGCCTTTAGGGTACAGTCATCCCATATTCTCTACTCCTGAGTTCGTGCAGGAGTATTTAAGAGTATCAAAGTACAAAGTCAATAACTGTGAATTTACCTCAAATGAGACTGATGAATTTGATAAAATGTTTCGGGAGTATGCTGGAAAGGGGCTGTTTTCTCACTTTCACTATTCGTGTACTGGAGCACTGGCGGTAGAGGCAGCGGTCAAGACTTGCCTACAGTATAAAAAATGTCACAATCTAAATATTGTGTCCTTTGATAACAGTTTTCACGGGATAAACAGTTACGGCGGCTTTATCACATCTAGATTTCCCGGCGCAGACGTGAGGTTAGCGGGGTTTCCAGAACCATACTCAACCAAGATCCGGCCAGATATCAAAGAAGTTTACAGACTATTTAGAACGACTGAAGTCACTTGTTTGATTGTAGAGCCTGTGCAATGTAGTGCTGGTGATATTTACTTTGACAAACATTTTTTTAAACAGATTAGGCAAGCTTGTGATGAGTATGACGTGCCTCTAGTTTTTGATGAAATTCAAGTTGGCTTTGGAGGCACCGGGAAACTCTGGTATTACGAACATTTAGACATTGAGCCAGATATTCTGATCTTTGGCAAGAAGACACAACTTTCTGGGATTATGGTGAAAGAAAAGTATAGTGACATATTTAGTAAACAAAACTCAATTAGACTTGAGGTCACTTGGGACGGGGATGTGTCTGACATGGTCAGGTGCAAGCACATTATAAGGGCATATAACCAGTACAATATACTTGATAATGTGAATACTCAAAGTAACACTTTAGTCCGTGGACTTTCTGAGATAGACGGAATATTAAATTTGAGAAATTGTGGTTTAATTATAGGATTTGATTTGCCAAACTCTCAAAAGCGTGATATAATAATAGAAAATTTATATAAAAATGGGCTTATCTGCAACAAGACAGGCCACAGGTCAATCAGGCTAAGGCCAAACTTAAATTTAAACGAGCATGAAGTTGAGCATGCATTACAAATTTTTAGAGAGACGATAATATGATGTTGATCGATTTTGAAAATATTGAAGATAAATGTATGGTTGCCGCTTCTAGTGACGACTATACTACGCTGGTAGATAAGGTTAATAAGGCAAAGAAAATATTCCTTATAGGTAACGGGGGCTTGCACTATGTTGCGAGCCACATGGCAACAGATTTGTCACGATTAATACCAAACAAAGCAGTTTACTCTTTTGACAGTGTTGGGTTTATTACTTCTAATGCCAACGACCATGGCTACAGCCAGATATTCATCAGATGGCTTCAGACGATTGCAAGTGTTGAGAACCCAGAAGAGTGTCTAATTATTGGCCTTTCTTGTTCCGGTAATTCTGGAAACGTTATTGATACTCTGCATTGGGGAGAAGATGAAGGGTTTGCTACGTTTTTAATTAGTGGTAGCGAGTCAGAGGTTCTGAGAGATGGGATTGATGAATTGTCAATTAAATGCAATTACTTCCATACCGTAGAAGTCTCTATCCTTATGATCTTTTATGATCTCATTCACAGGACAGGTAATCATTGCCCATCGATTAGGCAGGAGAAAGATCGCCTGAAAGACTCAGATTTAAGAAAAGTTAAGTCTGAGTAGGAGGAGTTATCAAAATGAAGCGAAAAACAGCATGGATTATCGGCACTGGTCCGTCTTTAAATAATATTGATGTTAGTAAGCTAAAGGACGAGCACACTATAACCTTCAATAGAGCATATGTAGCGTTTGAGGACTGGGGTTTTGATCCTACTTACTATCTCACTATAGATAGCAATGACATGCGAGCTATGTATAAGGATATAAATTCGCTGATAACAAATAGCCATATTAAATGTTTTTTCTTGGCACACCTAACGGACAATCAAATACATGGTCCGGAGAGTTTTCAGGATAACGACAAAAAAGACGATTTATTCTTAAAAAATAAAAATGTATATTTTATTCATCAAGGACATCATGGTCTAGATGGAACAAGGTTCTTGCACGGAGAAAATAAAGTTTTTTCTAGTCATGACCCTAACGCTGGTATAATGGGATTAAAGATCTTATACGCGTTAGGTTATAATGAGGTAGCTTTCGTCGGATGTGATGCACGGTATCAAGATGATGAAGAGTCCAACAAATATATTACCAAGCTAGGTAGAGAGTATATATCTCATGCTGACTATGATGTAAACCATTTCAGAAACGATTATTTTGGAAAGGGTATGAGGTTTGGTAAGCCTAATCAGGAAATGATTATATCTTTGTGGCGTCATGCAAAGCTTGAGATTGATAGAAAAGATGATTTTAACGTTTACTCTTGCACAGAGAATTCAAACTTAAATCAGTTCTATAAGTATATTCCGTTTGAGGACTTTTTGGAAGGAAAGCGTGACTAAAGTCTTGGTTACCGGAGGCTCAGGGTTTTTGGGTAGCAGGTTGAGCAAGCAGAAGCCAGATTGGATGTATCTATCGTCAAAAGATTGTGATTTGACAGATTTTATACAAGTACGTGAATTATTTAATGATATTAAGCCAGATGCTATTTTACACTTAGCAGCTAAGGTTGGTGGCATTAAAGATAATATTGAAAATCAAGCAGATTTTTATTACTTAAATACATTAATAAATGCTAATGTTCTACATCAAGCACATTTGTCTGGAATTGATAGGGTGTTGTCTTCATTAAGTACTTGTGCCTTTCCGGATGTGGCAGGAACATATCCATTTAATGAGGAAAACTTTTTATCTGGCCCTCCGGCAAAGACTAACATGTCTTATGGAATGACCAAGAGGATGTTGCATATAGCTAGTCGGTCTTACAGGAGTCAGTACGGCAGAAACTATTCTACTTTCTGTCCTAGTAATATATATGGCCCAGGCGATCATTTTAACAAACAGGGATCACACTTCGTTGCTGCGCTGATACATAGAGTTGCAACTCTTCCAAAGAGCGGGAAAATGCAACTTTGGGGAACTGGGCGTCCACTGAGGCAGCAACTGTATGTTGATGACTTGTGTGCAATTATCCCACTGTTGTTAGAAAAACACAACACAGATATTCCGTTAATTGTAGCTCCAGAAGAAAATCTAACAATTAAGGAAATGGCAGAAATACTGCTTGACAAAATAAAAAAAAATGTTATATTGACATTTAACGGTGAGAGAGACGGACAGTACAGAAAAGATGGGAGTAACAAAAAACTATTACAGCTGATAGGCGATTATAGTTTTACTCCATTTGAGGATGGTGTTTTAGAGACTTACCGGTGGTATGTGGAGAACAAGTGAGAGTAGCTCTGGTTACAGGCGTAACAGGTCAAGATGGTTCATACCTAGCTGAATTTTTACTTGGCAAAGGGTATAAAGTTGTTGGGATAAAGCGTCGAACATCTTTGATATCGACAGATAGAATTGATCACATTATAAAAGATAAGAATTTTGAGCTAGTTTATGGGAATATGAATGACTCTGGTTCTCTGCATAGGATACTTCTCAAGTATAAACCAGATGAAGTATACAACTTAGCAGCACAATCACACGTAAAAGTTTCATTTGAAACTCCTGAAGAGACTAATGAGTTTGTTGCTATGGGAACTCTTAGGCTTTTAGAGGCTGTGAGAAATGTGGTTCCAAATGCTAGATTTTATCAAGCTTCGTCATCAGAGATGTTTGGTGATAACCCTGAAACCCCACAAAATGAAGATACTAGGCTTATGCCAGCTTCTCCATATGCATGTGGGAAGGTGTTCGCTCACAACTTAGTGAGAAACTATAGAAAGAGCTATGGCATTCACGCATCTTCTGGGATTTTATTTAATCATGAATCGCCTCGACGGGGC
>Ga0181369_1000173_pt1 | contig 18567 bp, 26 predicted proteins | sample LowvirmetaG_8_FD_130088 | JGI IMG/M metagenome (GOLD analysis project Ga0181369, IMG submission 130088) | Marine viral communities from the Subarctic Pacific Ocean - Lowphox_04 viral metaG | ecosystem: Environmental > Aquatic > Marine > Oceanic | place: Subarctic Pacific Ocean | collected... | reverse complement strand
CTACTCACAACAATGAACAATGCACCGAAGGCAGTAGCAGACGAAGTAATTCAAGACCTCTATCTGTATGCTAGTTCTCAGGCATCCTATTCATCACCTTACATCAAACTACAATGAGGAACTATGAGTATGCCCTCTTCACTGAGGAAGATCCACTCAAGATGCTGAGGGATGATTGTAAGGAACTAAAGTTTTTTCAGAAAACAAAACTAGCACCATTTATCAGAAGAGCAGAGCAGTCTTCAAGGAAAGCAAAAGACTGGTGCAGGTTTATGACAGACAGATCAGATGCTGCCATATGCACCTTGTTTATGATGTACTTTGATAGTAAAGTAGACAAGGGAAATCTAATGTATATTCCCAAAGATCCAGCACTTGAGTTTCAAATGTATTTCCTTGCTATGAGTAATAATCCCGACGATAAATATATAAAGAGATCCAGATCTCTTATCAGAAGTTATTCTGAATCAATTGATTATTTTGTCAAAGCATTTCTGAGCATTCGTATTGCAAAGGAAGAATACAAAAAGATTAAAGCGTCATGAAATCATTCGGTAATTTTCTTTCAGAAGCAACTAAAGCAAACTCCCTTGCCAAGCAACAGGCAGACCGTATGGGTCTCCAGTCTGATGGTCATGGAGGATGGTATGATGATCGTGGCGAATTTGTTGCCAAGACTGTTGGTGACAAACTAGAATTCTATAACAAGGATTCTCAACCCGGTAAGGATAGGGACCAAAGTCCTGAAGAGAAAGAGAGGTCTGGTAGACAACCTGATCCCGCGAAGGGCACTGAGGAGAAAGCAGCAGAGAAGGCAGGCGAAGCTGCTGCCGCTGGTGCTGCTGTCACTGCTGGAACCCCTGAGGCAGAGGCACAGGGACAAGCATCCGCTGAGGTTGCTAAGCAGGCAGCAACTGCTGACCAAGCACAAGCAGTCCGTCAGACAGCACCTGCTGATGTTCCCAAGACAAAGGGCACTTTAACAATCGCATTCGGTAGGTTTAATCCACCTACAACTGGTCATGAAAAACTACTTGATACTGTTGCTTCTAAGTCTGATGATGGTGACTATATCATCATCCCTTCCCGCAGCGAAGACAAGAAAAAGAATCCTCTGGGAGCAGATAGGAAAGCAGCACTGATGCGTCAGATGTATCCTGACCACGCTGAACGTATCGTAAATGATACTGGCAATCGTACTATCTTTGATGTATTGACAAAAGCACATAACGACGGTTATGCTAATGTTCGTGTCGTCGGTGGCGGCGACCGTGTAAAGGAATTTGAAAAACTCACTAACAAATATAATGGTTCCACCTACCAGTTTGATAATATCGAAGTTGTTTCGGCAGGCGAACGAGATCCTGACGGCGACGGCGTCGAAGGTATGTCTGCTTCAAAGATGCGTAAAGCAGCGGCAGAAAACGACTTCAGAGCATTCAGAAAAGGAATGCCAAAGAGCATAGACAATGACACTGCTATTGCCATCTTCCGTGAACTACAGGGTGCTATGGGTATCGAAGTGGAGGAAGAGCAAGCAGAGTCCTGGCAGATCGCTCCACGACTTCATCTCAAGTCACTCCGTGAGAACTATGTTGCTGACGCTATTTTCAACATCGGTGATAAGATTGTCCACGATGCCACAGGTATGATTGCTGAGATTGTCCGTAAGGGCACCAACTATCTCATCTGTGTCTCTGAAGATAACAAAATGTTCAAAGCATGGACACAGGATGTATCTGAATCGAGCAGTGCCGCATCAACTCCAAAGGAGCGTGAAGTAGGCACAGACTCCCTTAGATCCTTCCTACAGAGACTGACTCCTGGTGAGAAAGTCCAATCGTATATAAATAAAAACAAGAAACCAAGTTAAGTCTCCCTTTAGATAAGATGGAATTTCAAATTGCTGAGGCAATTGAGTTGATTAAGACTCTTGCCGAAACTGAGAATCTAACACTCAATGATGCCCTAGCAACATTCGTTGCTGAAGCAGAACTTGATACTGAATACGCTTCCCAACTCAAGGGTGCTCTGTATGAGAGATATTCTCTCAAGGAAATGGCAGAGGACTCTCTAACCAAAGCACTATTCAATGTCTTCACTGGTGAAGGTCAACAGGACATCCAGGAAGTAGACACCAAGGAAACTGCTGACGGCACCAAGTACAAGATCCGCGTATCTGACCGCGAGAGTGGTTCTAGTTATGTGCGCTATGCTACTCGTGAGAAGATTGCTGAGTTGCGTGCCAACCCCAATATCTCATCAGTCGAACTAACCGATTACGGCGATACTGGTGCTGATGACAGGGGTCAGAAGACTGCTGCCGCTAAAGGTGGTGGTGCTGGAAGAGACTTTGATGGTGACGGCAAGCGTGAGTCATCCTCTAAGGAGCACGCTGGTGTAGTTCACAATGCTATTCAGCGTAAGATGGGTGGCAAACCTGACGGCAAAGACACTCGCCGCGAAGAGGTAGAGCATGTTGCTGAAGAGGGTATGCACCGCGAAGTAGACACCGGTAAGGTTGTAGACAAGGCAGAAGTCGGTAAGTCTTACTATCCCAATATGCCTAAGAGAAAGTCTTCCGTAGCACTCCGCAAGGAAAAGGAAGCAGCAGATAAGAAGAAGACCCGTAAGGAGTCTGCCTGGGAAGCATACCTTGCTCTCCGTGAAGAGGCTAAAAAAAAACTAGATGAAGAGGTAGTCGTCGAAGCAGACTTGATGGATGCTGGTAGAAAGAACAAAGCAGAAAGAACTGAACCCGGTTCTGCTGCTAAACCACCCCAAATCAAGGGCAGTGGTGTAGACAATTCTACCAGAGTCCAACTTATGCCTAAGATTCAAGAGGCAGTAGTCACCGAGAAGGCAGAGAGCAAGTCACAGCAACGCCTAATGGGTATGGTTCGTGCCGCTCAGAAGGGTGAAATGCCTGATGCTAGTGAGAAGGTAAAAGACCTCGCTAAGTCAATGGGTAAGGATGATGTCAAAGACTTCGCCAAGACCAAGCACGACGAACTTCCTGAGAAGAAGGAAACCAAGAAAGAGTCAGTAGCACTCGATGAGTTTGGTATGCCTATCGCTGAGATGAGCACCAACAATGCCCGTCCAGGTCCCAGTGAGGAGATGAGAAATCCCCCCGCTGATCCCAATGGCGATGTGGGTCATATGAATCCCAAAGGCAAGGCAAAGCGTTTCAAAGAGAAGGGTGAAGCACCTGGCGATCGTCGTCCAAATTCAGGTGGTCCTGACCTACCTAACGAGCAGGGCACCGTTCCAAATGGTGCTGGGACATAAATAGTTGCGACCTTTACAGGAACCGCACCATGGGAAACATCATTTCTGTAGTTAAGCCTATCATTCTATGGCTCTCTACTTCCCACGAAGTCAAGAAACTAGTAGTAGAATTGCTAGAGAAATACGCTGCATCTACCGATAACGATGTCGATGATCTCGTAGTTGCTACTGTTAGAAAAGCACTTCTTGGTGAAGAAGCCTGACCAATAGAATAGGTTAGACCAATACCCCACTTAGGTGGGGTATTTTTTTGTTATAAATAAAACTACTGGTAATCATTCATTTAGGAATACTAAAATGGCACTCTGGGGAAATTCAGACAATTTAACCATTGCCGGTGCTCCAGCCTCAGTAACCATCGTAGGCACTGCGACATCTGAGTTCTGGACCGCTGCTGGCGCAGGTATTACAAACGTTCCTACTGGGACAACTATTATTCTAGCGGACGGCGATGCTGGTTTCGCAGTCGTAGAGGCACACCTCTCCGACTCTCTAGCGAAAATCAACCATATGTCCTCCGTTGTAGGAGCACATTCGGCGAAATATTGTAACCAACCAATCGCTCTCAAGAACGATCCTGGTTATGTAACTCAATTCGGACCTCCAGTTGAGGACAACACCGCTGGTATTGGAAGCATTGGTCGCATTCAGAAACCTGTTGGCGTATCTACTGCTGAAGCAGAAGAGACCAACGGCACCATCTGGGAAGTCGGTGTAGGTTGGGTCGGCGTTCAGACTTACATGGACAACTCCGAGCAACCACCCGTAATGCGTGTTAAGAAGGAGATTCTAGTTGCTGCTTCTGGCATCGAGACCGGACATCGTCCTTATCCCGATGTATTCGACAGCGTCATCGTAGCAATCAACATCGGTTCTGCCACCGTAACTGGTAGTGCAACTCCAGGAGTACTCACTCCTACCGCATACACCGTAGGCACACCTGGCAGCAATGCTACGGATATGACCTATGTTTGGGGCACCACCGATGGTAGCGCAACTATCACTGGCGGAACCACCTCATCTGCATCTATCGGATTCAGCACCGCAGGTACTTACGATGTAACCTGTACTGTATCCTCACTAACCGCAGAAGACTCCCCAGCATCCGATACGATTTCTGTAACCGCAAGCTGATGAGTTTAATGAGAGATGAGATTTGACGAACTAAATGATGACAATTATCTCTTGTTTGCAATCAAATACTATGAGAATCCTCACGCAGTGACGCGTGAGGATTTTGAGGATGATTTAAAGAAGATCAAGTATGTGAAGCGTCTACTCAGACGTTACATTAATAATAATGTATTAAAAGAGCACTTGATCTTGAATCATCTAACCGTTCTTTTCAATGTATTTGGAGACGCAGCAGTCCCACTTCTCTTCTATAATCTAGAAGAAGACTTATGGCCTGCCATTAAAGCATTCCTTTTATTCTTAGGTAGACTACCTGAGTATCCAAGGACAGACATGGATAGTTTGGGTCATGACCAAAACTGCCTTTATAGACTGGAGAACATCGATGAATAGAGACAGAAAGATAGAGAAAATCCTAGAGTGCTATCGCAAACTCCAAGAGGAGGGAGCAGGTGCTGTCTCTGTTCCTACTAACAATGCATCCAGCGGCAAGATTGCCGGTCTACCACCAGATGACCCACCAGTGGACTTGCGTCGTAAGAAATACAGAAACCTTAATATGTTTTACCGTAGTTCTGTAAAAGGAGCAGACAATGCCAGAAGGAAACGCTGATGTAAAGTTGGCAGTCCTTGAAGAGAAAATATTAAATATGACTGATGTTGTTGCCAAGTTAGACGACACCATCGAAAAAATGAGTGATTTGAATGTCAACGTCAGTAGAATGTTGGCAGTCCACGATGCAAAGATTGATTCCGTAAAAGAGGAAGCAGCAGAGCAACAACTGGAAATACATTCCTTCATCAAACGATATGAGGAAGACATTGATGACATCTCTACAAGACTGAGAGTAATCGAAAAACGAATGTGGATGGCAATGGGTATTATCTCTGCCGTCACCATAGTCCTACAATCAGAATTGATTGCAGGATTTTTCCATAATAACTCGCAAAACCAATCCAAATCTGTTATAATGAGGGTCATCCAGTAGGACGACCTTTTTTTATGGATTTCGTTGATTCCAAATTCATCAACTTAATATCCTCTAGACTCGAAAAGTTCTCAAGGAAGAAACCAGACCTGTTCAATTTCAGGTGCCCATTGTGTGGCGATTCCCATAAGAGCAAGTCGAAAGTCAGGGGATATTTGTATGCGATGAAAAACAACACAAACTACAAGTGTCATAACTGTGGTGCGAGTATGTCCCTGGGTAACTTCCTCAAGACACTCGACCCCGTGTTGCATAAGCAATACACAATGGAGAAGTTCAAAGAAGGTCATGCTGGTAAAACATTCCACACACCAGCACCAAAGTTAGAATTCCAGAAACCAGTATTCAAAAAGAAGCGGAAGGTTGATCTTCCGAAAGCGTCAGAGCATCCTGGTGCCAAGGACTATTTGGTGAAGCGTGGTCTTGACCCCGATGAATTCTTCTATGCTGCCAAGTTTAAGAAGTGGGCAAACACACAAACAAGGGCATTCGATAACACACAATACGATGATGCCCGTATCGTCATTCCCCTGTATACTGAGGACGGCGATCTATTCGGATTCCAGGGCAGAGCACTGGGACCGTCCAAGGTTAAATACATCACCATCATGCTCGATGATGACATCCCAAAGGTCTACGGACTCGATAAGATGGACAAGAGCAAGACGGTGTATGTTGTAGAGGGACCTTTTGACTCTACCTTTGTGGACAATGCTATCGCTATGTGTGGTGCAGATGTCTCACTTGAATCTCTAGGTATTGAAGACCTAGTATATGTTTACGATAACGAACCTAGAAACAAAGAGATTTGTCAGCGTATCGAGAAAGTTATCAAACAAGGGAAGAAACTTGTTATCTTCCCAGACAAAATCTCTCAGAAGGACATCAATGATATGGTACTTGCCGGTCATGATGTAGAGAGTATTTTGAAGTCCAATACATACTCAACACTCAAAGCACAGATTAAGTTCAACGAATGGAAAAAACTATGAATGCCGACATCAGCGTTATCAAAAGATCTGGTAAGGAAGAGTCATTAGATATTAATAAACTCCACGTAATGGTGGAAGCGGCATGTGAAGGTCTAGCAAATGTCTCTGAGTCTCAGGTAGAGATGAATGCAAATATTCAGTTCTATAATGGTATTACTACCGATCAGATTCAGCAGATCCTTGTGCGTTCTGCATCTGATCTCATCGATCTAGACCACCCCAACTATCAGTTTGTTGCTGCTCGTCTAATGCTATTCGCATTGAGGAAGCAGGTCTATGGTCGTATGCACGAGATGCCTGATGTAAAGACACACGTCAGTAAGTGTGTGGATGCTGGTGTCTATGATGCAGCAATCTTTGATGCCTATGATGACGAGGAGTTTGCTGAGTTCGATCGTATCATTGACCACGACAGGGATTATATCTACACCTTTGCTGGTCTACGCCAGGTAATTGACAAGTATCTCGTACAGGATCGTACCAACGATGTGATGTATGAGACACCTCAATACATGTATCTCCTTATTGCCGCGACGATCTTTTCTCGCTATCCTAAGGACACCCGTATGTCTTATGTAAAGCGATACTATGACGCGACCTCCAAGCACCGAATCAACATCCCAACCCCGATCATGGGTGGTGTCAGGACTCCACTTCGTCAGTACGCTAGTTGCGTACTCATTGATGCTGATGACTCTCTTGACTCCATTTTCTCGTCAGATATGGCGATTGGGCGCTATGTTGCTCAGAGGGCAGGTATCGGAATCAACGCAGGTAGAGTCCGAGGTCTCAACTCCAAGATCCGTGGAGGAGAAGTAAGTCACACTGGTCTCATTCCATTCCTCAAGAAGTTTGAGTCTACCGTCCGCTGCTGTACTCAGAATGGTATCCGTGGTGGTTCTGCTACGGTTCACTTCCCCATCTGGCACCAAGAGATTGAAGACCTAATCGTTCTCAAGAATAACAAGGGCACCAATGACAACCGTGTCCGTAATCTCGACTACTCTGTTCAGATGAGTAAGTTGTTCTATGAGCGTTTCATTCAGAACGGTGAGATCTCTCTATTCAGTCCCCACGATGTTCCTGGTCTCTATGAGGCATTCGGTACTGATGCTTTCGATGAACTGTATTGTCACTATGAGACGGCAGATGTTCCTAGGAAGACTGTCAAGGCACAAGATCTCATCCTAGACATCCTCAAGGAGAGAGCAGAGACTGGTCGTATCTACATCATGAACCTCGACCACTGCAACAGTCACTCTTCCTTCCTCGACAAGGTAGAGATGTCTAACCTCTGCCAGGAGATCACTCTACCCACCAAACCACTCAATCATATTGATGACGAGAACGGTGAGATTGCTCTCTGTATCCTCTCCGCCATCAACATCGGTAAGATTCGTCAACTAGAGGAGATGGAAGACCTCTGTGACCTAGCAGTCCGTAGTCTCGATGAGTTGATTGACTTCCAGGGATACCCCATCAAAGCAGCAGAGATTGCTACCAAGAATCGCCGCTCACTCGGTGTTGGTTTCATTGGTCTAGCACACTACCTAGCAAAGCATCATGTCTCCTACGATGCCCCTGAGGCGTGGCAAATGGTCCACGACCTATCAGAGCACTTCCAATACTATTTGATCCGCTCTACGGTCAACCTGGCGAAGGAGAAGGGTGCCTGTGGTTACTCCGACCGCACCAAATATTCTCAAGGTATTCTACCCATCGACACCTATAAGAAGGATGTGGATACGATTGTCCCCAATACTCTCACCCTCGACTGGGAAGCACTTCGTGAGGACTGTAAGACCTACGGTGTCCGTAACTCCACTCTAAGCGCACAGATGCCCTCTGAGTCCTCCTCAGTCGTCTGTAACGCCACTAATGGTATCGAACCACCTCGTGGGTATCTCTCGGTTAAGAAGAGCAAGAAAGGACCTCTCAAGCAGATCGTTCCTTCATACAATTCTCTGAAGAATTATTACACTCTTCTGTGGGATATGGAGAACAATAAGGGGTATATAAATATCGTTGCTGTGATGCAAAAATTCTTCGACCAAGCAATCTCAGGGAACTGGTCCTATAACCCCAAAAATTACCCCAACAATGAGGTACCAGTGTCTGAGATGGTCAAAGATTGGCTCACTACATACAAGTATGGTTGGAAGACATCCTACTATCAGAACACATACGATATGTCATCGGATGGTGTCGAAGAGGAGAAGAAGGAAGAATCGCCAGATGAACTTCTCGCCCAACTAGAGAATATGGAAGATGACGACTGCGAGTCTTGTAAGATTTGACTGCGTCTGCTAATATAGTAAACAATTACACAACGCTATGGATTTCGTAAAAGAGGTAACTCCTAAGTCCATTGAAGGCATGACAGTCTTCAATTCCAGGGAGGTTGATACAAAGAAACAACCAATGTTCTTTGGTCAACCCCTTGGAGTCCAGAGGTATGACTCATACAAATATCCGATTTTTGAAAAACTAACACAGCAACAGATTGGTTACTTCTGGCAACCAGAAGAAATCTCTTTGCAGAAAGATAGGGCGGACTATCAGAAGTTACGCCCTGAGCAAAAGCACATCTTTACCAGCAACCTCAAGTATCAGATCCTATTGGACTCTGTTCAGGGGCGTGGTCCTGGTATGGCATTTGCTCCATACTGCTCACTACCTGAGTTGGAGGGGTGTCTAAAAGTGTGGGAGTTTATGGAGATGATCCACTCCCGCTCATACACCTATATCATCAAGAACATCTACTCAGATCCCTCTGAGGTATTCGACACCATCCTCAAGGATGATAAGATCCTAGAGCGTGCTGAGTCAGTGACTGGTGCCTATAACGAGTTCATCAATGCTGCTCACGAGTTTGATGCCAGCAACCAGTGGAAGCACGCACTAGAGGATGTTCCTACCGCTCAGTTGGAGCGTTATGAGTTGAAGCGTAAGTTGTATCGTGCTGTTGCTAATGTGAATATCCTTGAAGGTATTCGCTTCTATGTGTCATTCGCCTGCTCTTTTGCTTTCGGTGAGTTGAAACTGATGGAAGGTTCAGCAAAAATCATTAGTCTTATTGCCCGTGATGAGTCACAACACCTAGTCATCAGTCAGAATATCCTAAAAAATTGGGAGAAGGGTGATGATCCTGATATGGTTCAGATCGCTACAGAGGAGCGTGACTGGATCGAGAGCACATTCCGTTCTGCTGTAGAGCAGGAGAAGCAGTGGGCAGACTATCTGTTCAAGGATGGTTCTATGATTGGTCTCAATGAAAAACTTCTACATAACTACATCGAATGGGTTGCTAATCGTCGTATGAAGGCGATTGGTCTAGATCCAATCTATGATGTTCCTGCTAAGAACAATCCTCTACCTTGGACTGAGCACTGGACTAACTCCAAGTCTGTTCAGGTGGCACCACAAGAAACCGAGATCACTTCTTATATTAGTGGTGGATTGAATCAAGATATGAAGGAGAATCAGTTTGCAGACTTCTCCCTCTGATAAATAAGGTCAAGGACCTCCACCGACTTTATCAATGACTAGAGAAGAACTAATTGAAATCGCACTCACTGGATCCAGAGGGTGTGAAATTGACGAAGATGCAACCAATTTGTATGTTGACCTAGCAGAGCACCTCATCACCAGAGGTCACGCTAGTACCATTACTGAAATCGATACAATTCTGGAGGGTATGTCTGTGGAGGACGCCACTGGAATTCTAGATATGATTGAAGATGGCACTATCAATGAGGGTCACAAAGAGATTGCAACCGGCGAGAAGGTTGATGCTGAGGGGTATATGCTTCTCCGTCAACTCTCTACCGTAGAAGAGGCACTCAATCGTATCCGCACATACATTGGTGGAGACACTGAGATGCAACTACCTGCTTGGGTGCAGGCAAAGATGGCAGTTGCTGCTACTGATATTGATACCGTAGCAGATTATCTACTTTCTGATGCTGGCGTCGATGCATGATGACCACGAAGACACTCCTATACCCCCCTGGGTGTATGTGATGAGTGTCAGTTTATTCGCATTTACCATAGTTTGTTTTGGGGTCTTGGTGTTAGGGATGATTATTCCCTAACAAAGACCCTTTTTTATTGTTTAAATTTTCGTTAAGTGTTAATATATACTCAGCGTCTTACGTCAAAACAATGAAACGTATTTTGTCCCTTCTCGCTGCCGGTCTTACTCTGACTGCGTGTGGGTCCGGTGGTGCTAGAATCAATGCCGCTGGTGCAACCTTCCCTGCCCCTCTCTATATCGCTTGGGCAGGTGAGTATGCAGACCTAACAGGAAATCAAATCAATTATCAAGCAGTCGGAAGTGGTGCTGGTGTGCGTCAATACACAGCAAACACCGTAGACTTCGGTGCTTCCGATGCTGCCATCCCCGATGAGAAACTACCCGAACAAGGTGTAGTCCAAATTCCAACAACCGGTGGTGCAATCGCTGTCGTATATAATGAACCATCCTGCCCTGAGGATCTACGCCTCACACAGAAACAACTTGCTGATATCTACCTAGGAAACATTATCAACTGGTCTGAGGTTGGTTGTGGAGACAAAGGTATACTTGCTGTATACCGCTCAGACGGGTCTGGAACCACCAAAGGATTCACTGCCTCTCTATCTGCCTTCTCCGATGAGTGGGCGTCTGAGGTGGGGTCTGGTAAGGCAGTAGCATGGCCTGTTGGTGTTGGTGCCAAAGGTAATTCTGGTGTCGCCGGTCAGATCCAGAATGTGCCTGGGAGCATTGGTTATTTGAACTATGGATATGTCACTAACATTAACGACACAGTCAACGTGGTGGCGCTAGAGAATGCCTCTGGTGAGTTTATCGTCCCATCTGCTCTAAGTGCCTCACGAGGTCTAGCAGGTATCGTTCTGGACGATCAACTACGTGGTTCTGATCCCAACCCAGCAGGCAGTGGTGCCTATCCTATCGTCTCTCTGACTTGGATTCTTGCCTACCCAGAGCATCCAGACAATGAAACGGTCAAAGACTTCCTCCGTTACATCCTCTCTGACGAAGCACAAGATAGATGTGAGGAGTTAGGTTATGTGCCTCTCCCACTAGAGACACGACTCGCTGCCCTTGAAAGGATTGAGGGTCTCAAATAAGACACAGGGGGGACTTGACATCCCCCCTTTTTTTGTCTATAATCGACCTTGTGGAGGTTGATAAGAGCAGCTATATAGAGTAGAATGATGAAGAGAATTGACAGAAGCAGAGTATGAAAACCCATGGATCTATCTGGACAGACCTTTTACTAGTAGCGATGTACACGACTACTTTGGTTTTGTTTATCGTATTACCAATCTCACAAACGAACGACTCTACATTGGGAGAAAGGTTTTTTGGTTCAAGAGAAAACCCCCTGGTGGAAAGAGGAAAGTAAAGAAAGAATCAGATTGGAAAAAGTATTACGGATCAAGTGATGAACTTAAAGCGGATGTCAAAGCACTTGGGAAAGAAAACTTCCGTAGGGAGATTATTTCGTTGCATAAGACTTTGGGCAAAACAAACTTTGCAGAGACAGAAGCACTCTTCAAATACAATGTCCTAAGAGAAAAGATGGAAGATGGTAGTCCTCTATACTATAATCACAATATACTAGGTAGATATTACCGTAAGGATTACTTCGATAAATAAACTTATCGTTTAATGGAATTCCATGAATATCGATTTTCAGAACTTCTTCAAATATTATGATGAGAACCTGAAGCATCATGTTGAAGCAGTTAATCAGTTAGAAGCAGCAATTGCAAAACTAGACCCAGCATTACTTACAGACGATGCTGAGTGGGTAAAGACTTATCGCAACAAAGTCGATACCAAACCAGAGGCAGAAGACAGAGAGATTATCCTTCCAGTCCCATACTATCCTCAGACAGACAACTACACACAACCAGACAGGACTTGTAACTCATCTTCCTGTGCTATGTGTCTAGAGTATTTTAAACCTGGGACACTCAATGGTCCTAAGGGTGATGATGCATACATCCGTGAAGTATTTGCTGTTGGTGATACTACGGACCATAGTGTCCAGACAAAGGTACTCGAAGATTATGGTATCAAGTCTTCATTTAAATACAATCTAACCTTTGATGATCTCGACAGAGAGCTAGAAGCAAAGCGTCCTGTTGTGATTGGCATCCTACACAGAGGAACTGTTGCAAGTCCTAGTGGTGGTCATATGGTAGTTGTCATTGGCAAGACTGCTAGTGGGGACTATGTCTGTAATGATCCTTATGGTAGTATGCTGGATGGTTACACCGGCAGTGTATACAATGGTAAGGAAGTTGTATACTCACGCATCGAATTGACCACACGATGGACTGTAGACGGTCCTAACGATGGATGGGGGCGTATCTTTTATGCGAAGGTGGAGAGCAAAAGTTCTGACTATGGTACGCTGCCTAAGGCGGGTGTGGAGTTGATTAAGCAGTTTGAGGGTCTACATGACCTTAAGAGTGATGGGATGGTCCACGCCTATCCTGACCCCCTCTCAGGCAGTCTACCAATCACTATTGGTTGGGGTTCTACGAAGGACTTGGATGGTAGTTTGTTTGCACTTGGTGACAAAATCTCTAGAGAGAAAGCAGACATTCTCCTCAACACCCAGTTACAGCGGGATTATCTTTCTATATTGGAGAGGTCTGTGCCCCATTGGCACGAGATGAATGACAACCAACGTGGCGCATTGCTGAGTTTCGGTTATAATCTAGGAGCACACTTCTATGGGTCTCCAGGATTCGATACTATTTCACGAGTCCTTAGAGAAAAAGAGTGGGACAAGGTTCCTGATGCTCTCTACCTATATAGAAATCCCGGTTCATCTGTAGAAGAAGGTCTAGCACGCCGTCGTAAAGCAGAAGGAGACTTGTGGATGAGTTGACTTTATTATTATGTCTGAATCAAACAAAAAGTATGTGATGGAAACATTCGCCCGATGGTTTGACGGCGAATGGGACAATCATAAGCAAGCACAAATGTATCCCAACAGGGCATCTTTTGTTCATGTAATCCACGAGAAGATAGCATTTCACGAGTGGAGATGCTCTTATCGTTTCCATAGATCCAAGTTTCCATACAGAGACTTCACCCTCAAGCAATCCTATGAGAATGGTGTTGTGGTACTAAAAAAGGGACCAACTCGAATGGAGTGGTCCCTTGGTGGGGGTTGTTTCACTTGTAGCAATGTCACAGAGACACAGGATATAAAGCACTTTTATAATGCGACCCTAGGAAATAGACATTTCTTCGTAGAAGACCAAGCGTGGAGAGGTGAATCTCAACTCTGGGGTTTAGAAGAAGGCATAGTATACGAGTTTGAACGATCCAATTTATTAAGAGGAGGTAGTTCCTCATCTAAAAATACTTGATTGTTGTCAATCATTTCACCTAGTTGGGCAATACAGTCATCGAGACTGTTCATTAGTTCATGACGTGGAGTCATTGTGTGAAATAAAGAATTCAATACTATTATTTAGACAATCTTCTCATTCAATTCTCAGGTAAAGTATGGTATAATACATACTTTGTTGTTTCTTAACATTTGTTTTGTTTCTATCTAAGAGAGCAGCGGTTCTTACCGCAATACTAAGTACAGCAATCGTTTTCCCCGCAACGGCACAACTCCCGGTGCCCCTTGAAGAACAAGTTGTAGAGGAAATAAAAACGGTTGAGACGAGATGGGTCCTTGCTAATGGAACCCGTGCTGAGAACTATATTCTCGAAAGATTGCAAGAGCGAGGCATCACTGACAAGTATGCCCTTGCCGTAGTCCTTGGTAATATTAAGCAAGAGTCTAAATTCTACTCCAACATCTGTGAGGGTGGAGCAAGAGTCAACTATCACCACTGCTACAGCGGTGGGTATGGTCTCATTCAATGGACCACTGCCTCTCGCTATCATGGTCTTGGACACCACGCTAGAGCAAACGGGATGGACCCCTCGTCTCTAGAGGCACAGGTTGAGTACCTATTCGCTGAGCGCCAATGGCAGCGCATTGAGCACCGTATGAGAACCCCTGGTCAATCAGTATCCTATTATATGAATAGTGCATACTCCTGGTTGGGATGGGGAATCCACGGCAATAGAACACACTATGCTAATCAATATTTGAATCAGATGGCACAGGTAGAAGTTGTTGTAGAGGATACATCTAAATAAATCCATCTACACTATACTCATGTTTAAGTTTCACTACGGTGCTAAAAAGAAATCTCCCAAACGCATTTTTATTGTTGGGGCAATCTTGGCACTCATAGCGGACTTACTTCACACTCTACTGAAGGTGAAGAAAGAAACCTTGTGGGATCTTATTGATGACATAGGAAGAACTTTCAAAATCGAAGACATCAACGATATAATCCTTGCTAATTCAAAGTTTTTAGAAAGGAGAATCGAAAGAGATGTTGATGTGGCGTTGAAAGATTACGAAGAACAAGTAGAATTGGAGAAGGTAGTAATGCCTGAACCTACTTTTACTGAGACACTGGAGGGGGAGACTCCTCTCGGTGGCGAGATGAGGTCCACTTACGATTTCATGGAGAAGAACGATGACCAAGTATGATCAGATTATTAAAAACCTCAATAGAGCACTCAAGGAAAGTCACCTTTATAGTGACGAGGAATTGCATTTTATGAGACAGCAACTCCGTACTCTCAGAGAGAGTAAACTTGAATTCTTGCAAGAGGATAAGAATGGATTTGGATCTTAAGAAGATTGGCGAAGGATGCCTTCGCGTGACTTCTCAGAGAATCGATGACATTGATGAAGGCATCAAGACATTGATTTCTAATATGAAAGTCAAGATGGTTGAGTGGCACGGCGTAGGTCTTGCTGCACCTCAAGTAGGATACAACGTGAGAGCGATTGTTGTTCGTCTTGGCAATGGTGATACTCAGGAGATGATTAATCCACGCATTAGTTGGACATCTACTGAGAGGCAATCTATGAGCGAAGGTTGTCTAAGCATCCCTGAAATGTCAGTGGATGTTGACAGACCAACCAAAATCCGTGTCAAATTTCAAACTATCACAGGCGAGCACAAGTACTGGTCCCTACATAACTTTGACGCCCGTGTTGTCCTCCACGAGATGGATCATCTAGAGGGCGTGCTGATGACTGATTACGCAAATGAAACTCTTCCCAGATAATACACCTGAAGAAGAAAAAGAACTATGGGAGAACTTCCCCGATGATCATTATGACATCGGTGGGATGATGACCATACGTGGTCGGAAAGACCGATTAGAAAACCTACTCAAAATCGAATTTAAAAAAACTACTAATTAATTAACATGGATGACCGATTTGCTAGCGAACTAAAGCTAGACCGTAAGGAATGCCCAAAATGTAATGCCGTTTGGATTAACGGTGAGCACTACTGGCAGACAGGTGCGAAAGGAAATGAGTTAGACCTCGCAGGTCTAGTCTGCAACAGGCTTGGAGACCACCAATGCATCAATCCACTGAAAGGTGAGGATGGTGGAGACTCATGGGAGAAGAGACTCGGTGATATGGAGGCTGGATTCAAATCCAGGAAGGAGAAGATGGAAGATGATAGAAAGAAATTAGAAGAAGGTTTCTATGACTCTTGACGAAACCGCAAGGTTTCTACTATAATATACAGGCAAACCAATCAGTCCAATGACATCGAAGGATTTTAAGGCAAAGTTTCGCAAATCAATGGGTATTCTCCAGAATGCTGTTGAGCGTACTACAGACCTTGATAGACAACATCCAAAACTTTATAAAAAAGTTTTCAAATACTACGAAGAAGCAGGTGTTGAGTTTTACAACGACCCTCTAGAGGACTACTATGTCGTGCTAGAATGTGTAGCGAAAGACCTAAACTACGTGGAGGCATGATGAAAGTACTTATGGAACGATTCCCCTATCGTTACGTTGAGTGTGGCACACTAGAAATCAATGGTATGCCAGACTATCGCATTCAAAAGGCACACGAGTATACCAAGCGTTACTCTGACATGTATCTCCTTGACAACCAGATGCAACTCCTTACTGCGATGGATGACCTAGACTATACGAAATGGTTGGACGGCACTGTCCCATGTTACGTTCGTGATGTAGTCTCGGGAAGACAATAAATTCGCCCTGGCGCGTCGTGCGAGTTTCCTGTTTCTCTTAAAAGCAGGTGGTGGAGTCATATGACCCGAGTTTCTTGCTTCTCTAAAGAGCAAGTGGCGAGCAGAATCAGTTAGTTATGCCCCGCCTGGGGCATTTTTATTATGTCATTAGTTCAAACCTATCCAAATTTCCTGCCACCAGATTTGTGGGACGAAGTATTTTTTGAATACCTCACTAGACCAATGTGGAAGTGGGGTCATCCTAGTCAGGATACTCATCAGTTGAATATGTTCCCAAGATACTGGAAGATGGAACTTTCTGATGAGATTTTGTTTAGTGATACAATATTTAAAATGATTGAAGAAGCAACTGGAGATAAACTAAAGTTGCGTCACGTATATGCTGGTGGAAATACATACGGCACCTCTGGTGATATTCATACAGACCACGATAGAGATGACGCAAGGACATTCTTGTATCACGCAAGTCCAGATACATGGATGCCTCAGTGGGGTGGAAAGACAATCTGGTATCCAGAATCTGAGAAACCAATCTACCACGAGTTCACACCAAACTGCGGACTCTACTTCAATTCAACCATCCCACATATGGGAGAACCGACGACAAGATATTTTGAAGGACTAAGAATATGTCTCGCATTTAAGTTGTATGTGTTATAATAGAATCAAAGTAATATATTTCTAATGAAAGTCGCCCTTATTACAGGTATCACCGGTCAAGATGGGTCATACCTAGCAGAGTTGTTATTGGAAAAAGGATATGAGGTCCACGGCATTGTCCGTAGAGCATCGCTGATCAATACTGACAGGATCGATCATATCTTTGACCAGATCAACCTACACTATGGTGACCTAACAGACTCACTTAACCTCGTGAAGATCATTCAAGATGTAGATCCAGATGAGATCTACAATCTTGGTGCGATGAGTCACGTCAAGGTATCATTTGAGATGCCTGAATATACTGGAGAGGTTGATGCTCTGGGTACTCTACGCATCCTAGAGGCAGTCAAACTACTCGGTCTCAAGGACCGCACACGAGTCTATCAGGCATCAACCAGTGAGTTGTATGGGTTAGTACAGAGTGTGCCACAAACAGAAGATACACCCTTCTATCCAAGATCTCCCTATGGTGTTGCTAAACTATATGGGTACTGGATCGTTAAAAACTACAGAGAAAGTTATGGTATTCATGCTAGTAGCGGAATTCTTTTTAATCACGAATCGCCAAGAAGAGGTGAGACCTTCGTCACAAGAAAGATTACCCGAGCTCTCGGAAGAATCTCTACGGGTCTTCAAAGAACGTTGGAACTCGGTAACCTCAACGCAATGAGGGACTGGGGTCACGCCAAGGACTATTGTGAGGCAATGTGGTTGATGCTCCAACAACAGACCCCAGACGACTATGTCATCGCCACTGGTGAGCAGTATTCCGTGAGAGACTTTGTTGATGAGGCAGCACCATACTTCGGTTTCAATATCGAATGGCGTGGTGAGGGTCTCAATGAGGTCGGTTATTGCACTAATACAAATCGTGAAGTCATCCGTGTATCACCTAGATACTTTAGACCTGCTGAGGTAGAATCACTACTAGGTGATGCCTCTAAGGCACGCAAAGTCCTTGGGTGGGAACCTAAGTATGACTTCAAAGAACTTGTACAAGAGATGTGTATTCACGGACAATGATTGATTCAGACACTAAGACACTCATTCTAGGATCTGGCGGACTCGCTGGTGGTGGTATTCTAAGAGCACTTAAGAAGAGAGGATTTGATAATGTTCTCACACCACGATCAAGAGAGTTAGACCTAAGAAATCAGCGTGATGTTGATGACTACTTTAAGCACCACCGACCAGAGCACGTATACCTTTGTGCTGCCACGGTCGGTGGTATTATGGCGAACAAGACTCGTAAAGCAGAGTTTCTATACGACAACTTAATGATTCAATCCAATGTGATTGACTCAGCATACTACAGCGGCACCAATAAACTACTATTCCTAGGAACCTCCTGCATCTATCCTGCTGG
>Ga0181369_1000171_pt1 | contig 18575 bp, 26 predicted proteins | sample LowvirmetaG_8_FD_130088 | JGI IMG/M metagenome (GOLD analysis project Ga0181369, IMG submission 130088) | Marine viral communities from the Subarctic Pacific Ocean - Lowphox_04 viral metaG | ecosystem: Environmental > Aquatic > Marine > Oceanic | place: Subarctic Pacific Ocean | collected... | reverse complement strand
GCGGCAAGGGTCAGGCACGCTCAATCGAGGTGCTATAAAAAACGCACGGGGGGTATTGATATTGTTTCGATACCCCCCTATATTCGTAGGGTGAGTTAAACAAAAGTTGAACAGGGAGATCGAGATGGCCAACCACGCAGAGATCGTTACACGAGACGCTTGGCTCTGGACTGACTTTGGCGCTGATTACGCAGCCCGCGTTATCCCAGCCGATATGCTTGAAAAGTTGCCCCGCTACGTTCGCGGTGAAAAGGCTGGAAAGATCAAGAACCACCTGATCGAGTGTGACAAGGTCGAGCGCGGAGGCTGGGTATCTGGGGGCCAGCGCGTTGAGAACCGCGTGGGTAGCGTCATCCGCGCCCGCCTGATCAAGAAAGAGTGGGGGCAGCCCTCAGAAGTTTTGGCTGAGTTCTCACGCGACAAGAACGGATGGGTAGGGGTTTAACCCTTGCCCCTAACCATCATCGAAGGGAGACAAACGATGACTTACTGTGAAGTTCGCTTTTTCAAGAAGGACGGTTCCTGCCATCGGGTCAAGGAATTCGACAATGGGATCGACGCGATGGCCTGCTATGACCGTGCCGTCGAGCAGTCCAAGGCGCTCCACGATCTCGACTACAGCGAGATCGAGGGCGTCGGCCCCGAAGACATCCTGTACTATCAAATACAGGTTGTCGCTCGCGACGAGCATATGACGTGGCTCGTGGAGCAAGCCAACTGGGTGGCGGCATGACCACCTGTCCTGAGTGCGGCGGCGAAGGCGTCGCGTGGTATGAGGTAGCCGTCTCAGCGCCGATGGCGTGGCGAGGCGGCTACCTTAGCGAGCGCCAGATGGAGTGCGAGCTATGTCGCGGGTCGGGGCTGGTTGACGAGGAAACCGCCGAGAGATACGATCCTTAGTATTCCTCCCTCAACTTGCCCCGCTTCGGCGGGGCTTTTTTTATTTCTTCTTCACGCTCTCAGCCAGACCGCCGCCGAAGTAAAAGCCGACGATGCCGAGCATGATCTCGCCTAGCCACATCTCCGACGCGAAGTCCTTAGCCGCCTCGACGTTGCTCATGTCGATCACACCGTACAGTGCGCCGACCACACCGTTGGCCATAATGAACAGAAACATCGCCGTGAACATCAGCGCGATGTATCGCTGGGCCAGCTTGAAGGGCTGGTAGGCCGCGAGAAGGTCAGTCTTCGCCTTGCTCTTAGCTGCGATCCCCTCTGCGTCGCTGGTGTGCATATCATCGATCAGGTCCATCCCCTTTGAGATGACCGCTTCCGATCCTAGTATTTTGCCAAGTATTGCAAGCATTATTCCATTACCTCTATCTTGATGTCAGTTGCGAAACAGAGCATGTCCTTGTTTACAGGCATGCGCTCTTCCCAGTTGATATACGTCCCGGCGACGTGACACTCGGCCATCGTCTCATGATCGCTGAGTACATGTGCCGTAATCTGCCCGTCCGCTTCCATAATCAACATCAGCAGCAGCCACTTCATTTGCTTTCGTGTCCCATCCAGACGGCAAACGCCCCCGTGGCGGCCCCAACAATAGTTGAGACGAAAGCGGTCTGCTGCGTTGTGGCCTCAACGCCTAGCCCCATAAACCAGTCGCAGACATTCCACGCCATCAGCGTGAATGCCAGCATCATGAAGCGCGGAATTATTTTGTATTCAAGCAGCGTCTTGCTCATTGCGATTTTTCCTCGCCTGTTCCTCTGTGGTGCGGTTGTGCATATCCCACAAGATCACATCCACTCCCCGCTGATCATCATGCCGGCCATATCCTCGGCGCGTTTCCCGACCTGCTTGGCCCAGCGACTGTCGAGCATCTGCGACGCAGCTTCGGTGTAATCACCCGCCTCAATCGCCGCCTGAGCCTTCTTGAAGCCGTCCCAGCGTGGCTTGCCTAGATTGAACAGCATCGACACGACAACGGCCTGACGCGGCTCTGAGAGGCCAGCAAACCACGGGTATGTCTCTGCCTCTGCTTGGCAGCGCTTCAGATCGTTCGCCAGCAGATAATCGATCTCGTCATCGGACAGGCCGCCGCCTAGCTCTTCGTCGATCAGGCGGCCCACGCCGATGGTCAGATACCCGCGACTGTCCTTGTAGGCGTGTGCCACCACGCCCTCATGATGCTTAATCATCTCGATCAGCTTATCCATTTCTCGTCTCCATAACTATTTCGACGGCCCGACGCCAGCTATCGCCCTCGATGTCCGGCTGCTCAAACCAGCTTTGCGCGCGCCTCTGGCTGTACTTGTTTATGCAGCAGGCGGCGGTGAAGTGTACCCGCCGATGCTCAATGGCGCAATGTGCTAGGATATCAAACTGATTTAACGTGGGCAGCGCCTTCTTGGATCGACCTGAGCCGTTCTGAAAGTGATACGCCGGCCGGCTCCCGCATCGCTGCTTGTTTAGGTGGGACGACTTTACCTGTACGCGCATGAAGGTGTTGCCGATCCACGCAACAAGGTCAACAGCATCCTGCTGTGCCGCTGATACGCGCCAGCCCAATTCCAATATCGCCGCAGACGTGACGTACTCCCCCGCCAAGCCCGTAGTCGTGGCAGACCTTGTCACGTCACCCCGTTATTGCTGGCCCTTCAAGAACATGACGAACATATACAGCAGGGCGGCACCACCTATCAGGATGACCGGTAACACGGTCCACATGATGATGGCGTCACGCACCTTGGCACGCCGCTCTAGCTCGTCTTTTTGCAGTTGCCGCTGCCGGGCTATCTCCGCCTGCAAGGCTTCCCACGCGCCCGGCTTGCCGTGGATCGTGATGACTTCGCGAAGCTGCGCGCGCATCTGGTCTAGCTCAAGTTTCTTGAAGTAGGTATCAATCCCGGCCTGCTCGGCCCCGGTCATTCTGGTGAACAGGCTTTTCTTCTTTCGGGATGCGCCGAAGTTTAGCTCCGCCTCAGCCTTGGCGTATTTCGCCACGGGGCCGGAAAGGCTATGCAAATCCTTGCCTGCCTTGATGGCGCTGGAAATGGCGCTACTGGCGGCTGACACCGCTGTGAACGCCGAGATAGGATCGATCATTACCGCCTCGCCAGCATTACGATTGCGACGACTATCAGCGCGGTCTGGATCAGATCAATCATTGGCACCTGTATCATCAGTAGACCTTCCTGTCCTTGCCCACCATCACCGGCAGGCAATACGCTGTAATTTTCTTGCCCTGCTTGTGCAAGGTCTGGGCGTACCATACGCAATCGTTCAAATCCCGAAACGCTAGGTCGTCAGAGACTTTACGTCGGTCATCACCGATACCGAGGAAGACAAACAGAACGAAGGCCGGCTCCACATCAGTCGCGCCCCGTGAGCCGCTTTACCGTCTCGGTCTCCCAGATGCGGATCAGCACCCAAACGCCCGTGACGAGCGCCACAGCGTTTGGTGCCATATCCATAAACGCAGCGGCGGTGCCAGTACCCGCCGCAACGTCAATCACGATTTTCTGTTCCTCGGTCATCAGACGGTCTGACTATCTTCAAAAGCCTCGTAGGCATCCTTAATGCTCTGTGTCCACACGGCGTTGCACACTGCCTGTACAGATGCGTCTTCACCGCTGATGTCGGTATCACCCCAGCTATCGCCAGACTTTGTGCGGCAGTGCAGAACGTGCCGGTGGTAGTTGCGGCTGATCTCCACGCCATCATCCTTGACGACGGTTGCCTTGCGAACCTGTACGTTTTTGTACGGCCCACGCACTTCGCAGTCATATTCGTATTCTTTTGTCAGTGCCATTGTTTACTCCTCTGTTTATCGTCGCTGGCTGCGACCTGTCCAACCTCTACCGGATGGTGAGGTTAAAATGCTACATATGACCCGCTAATGTACAAGTCGTGCAGAAAGTTTGTTTCTGTACCAAGAAGATTAGTGCCGTCAAACTCATACAAATTGATAGTTGTATTGTTTGAATTGCCTAAAGCGGTCAAAGGGTTCCCTGTAGGATTAAAGTTATTTGCATAGCCAATAGTAAAACTACTTAACGGTGGGAAAACCGCAGTAGCAAAAGGAAGGCCGCTTATAACAACAACGTCGCTAGTAGTGCCAGAAGTAGAGGCGGCATCAAGATAGATTGCAATGTGGACTAATTTACCGACTTTGACATAATGGCCTGATTGAGTGCTATATGTAACGCCGGATGCGCCTTGTGAAAAAGATGGCGTAAACGTACCCTCCTCATAATCATTGAGCGCATTTGCCGCCGCCGTGTCGCCGTTGAAGGTGAGGCCACCGCCGGACAAGATACGAAGGCGTTCTGTCACGGCTGTGTTGGTTGTCACATCCCGTGTTCCAAAAACTATAGCGCCTTTTGTGCCGCCACTATCAGACTGCGAGATGTAAGAAATTTCTGCTGGAGGTTCTGTGTATGTTGAGTTTGTGTACCCAAGCCCGATAGTGTAATAGCCGCCGCTAGTGAAAGTTGACCCTCCCACTTGCAAAAGCGGGTTGCCGTGTGCTGCGACGGGAGACTTGTTGACAGTAAGTGATGCACCCGCATCTCCTGCGGTTGTACCCACGCCCACCCGATTGTTAGCCGCATCGACATGCAACGTGTTGGTGTCAACGGTCAGGTCGCCGGTAACAGTCAGCGCATCAATCGCATCCGTGCCATCTGAGAAGTTTTTCAGATGCGTCATCAACTCGCGGATAGAGTTATTAACAGCACTAGGGAGCATGCCCTCGTCGATGTTGATCCCGCCGACATCCGTGTTGGAGCCGTTGGTGGCGCTGTAGTCGGTGAGTTTATCTTTAGCCACTTTATGCCTCCAATGCGGTCAAGCGTGTTTCGATGTCAGCCAAGCGTTGCTCAGTAGCTGCGCCTATAAACGCCAGTAACTCAGGGTAGCGAACACCAAGACGGGTGCGTTCCGTTGCGCCTTCTGGTGCATCGTCGGCTGTGTCGTAGGTATCAACGCGGGTGTAGGCGTCACGCGCCTCAATGCCAGCTTCCTCATCAGCCTCGACAGCAGCTACCTCTGTGCTGGTTTCCCACCAAGTGTCGCTACACCAAAACGCATACTTGCTTGCGTCAAGGCCAGCGTCAGACATTGCGGTCTGCACTTCCTGTGCAATCACACCGGTGTGTGTACGAGCCGCATCGCCCTTTGCTACAACCTTGTCTTTCCACTTGTAGGTTTTGAACAGCTTGCTAATAGCCTTCGCCGCTGTCATTTCGGCAGTCGTCAGACTGGCAATGTCTTGCTTTTCATTTTGGTCAGATGTTTGGATTGTTCCGTTGGTGGCGTAGATATCGTCAAAACGTCCAGATGAATAACCTAAATCAATGGCGTTATCTCTGATTGCCCCGCCGTCGGGGCTGTAAGGCGCTATCGCATCATTGGCATAACCTTGGAAAATAAACCCTGTGTCACCGCCACCTATATATATTTTACCCGAATCGGCACCAATAATCCCCACAATGCTGCTGTCTTTGTAAAACTGAGCTATGGCACCATCGCTTGATTTACGCACTAGAATTAGCGGGTTATTACCATCAGCCGTAGCCCAGAGACTACCGTTGCCTTTTGCCTCGACGCCGACACTTTGGTAATTCGTGGAGGTCTTTCCCACCATTAAGATGCCGCTGGAGTCCACTCTGAGGCGTTCTGAGCCGCCCGTTGTAAAAGTTAGGGGTGGAAAATCTCCAGTCCGAGCGTTGGCTTCTAAACTCACAACACCGTTTGCTGCGTTTGTATTAATATCAAGATATGTTCCAGCGCTTCCATCATACATAAAAGTCGCAGTGTCTGCGCTGCCATTGCCGCTAACAGTTAGTTTGCTTGTGACATCAGTGGTCGCATCACCAATTTTTACGTTACCCGACGCAATAATAGTGTCGCCCGTTCCCGCTGGGTCGATGTTCACGTTGCCGTTTGTATCTGTGCTGCTGATGGTGTTGCCGTCGAGGCGGATGTTGTCGACGTTAAGCTGATCCGCTCCGGGCGTCTCAAGTTTGACCGTGCCGGTGCTGACATCCTTTAGGTCTGCCATAACTTCGCGAATAGCGTTATTGATCCCGCTCGCGGCGCAACCTTCGGATATGTCTACCGACTGCACGTCGGTGTTGTTGCCGGACGTTGCGTCGTAATCGCGGATCGAGTTTTTAGCCATCAGGTTGTTCCTTCGTTATCGTGCGTGCAGTTTATCACGGCTCGCGGGCTATGGCACTACGGGGCCGAGCAGCATTTCTTGAGCGCCCGGAGCAAGCTGCTGGCTTAAAAGTCCGGCGGTGGTCGGCGCTCTCAACATGCCGCCCACTGCGGGTATTGCAGCCCTGCTTAGAAAGCGTTGCCCCAGAGGGGTATATAGCCCGCGCCCAGCAAGCCCCAACCCCAAAGCCCCAACTGCGCCCTCTTCCGTCATGCCAAACGGTGTGCCGCCGACGCCGCCAGCGCCCATCAAAGCCATAGAGCTAAGAAGGCGCGGCACCGTGCCGCTCTCTGGCAAGCCGCCGCCCATAACTCTTTTAAGCGTTTCAACGGGGCGTTGCATCCTAGCCTCGCCCGCCTCAAGGCGGCCCAAGCCAGTCGCACCGGCCCGTCTTTCTTCGGCGCGAACAGCACGCAGAGCCTGAGCCGGTGTAAAGGCGCTTTCGTCAGCCATAGCTGCCGCGCGGCGAAGCGGAACATACTTGCTGTATGCGCTATCTAGTTTTTTAAGCCGGTCTGCCCTGTCGGGAAATTGCTTTGCAAATATATCGAGCAGCGCCGCATCCACTTCGTCAATCGCCTCGGCTCTTGCAAAGTTATTTTGCTTAACAGCGGACGTGGCGTCCGCGCCTAACTTTGACTGGATGGTCTTGAGCGCTGCCGCTGATATCGTGTCGTTTTCATCGGCAGCGTCTGTCAGGCGGTCAAGGACAAGTTGCTCAAGATCAATCGCCGCAGCCTCTTGCTCTTTTCCCAAACGCTTCCGTGAGGCAGCCACCGCCTCACCAACAGCGTCAAGCGTCTCATCGTCTAGCTTTATTCGCGCATCGGAAAATACGTTTTCATAAGCCTTGCGTATTTCGGCCCTAGCCCTATTCGCCGCAGCGCGCGGCGTCATAGTTACAGGAATTGTAACGCCTATATCTTTGAGCGCTCGGTTGTAAAGAAAGGCGGGTGACTGCTCAATAGCCTTTCTTTGAGCCGCCCTGATGCCAGCGCCCATAATAGGGAAAGATGTAAGAGCTTCTTCTGCTGTTTTAATCCCGCCGCCGTAAAGCTGTCCGGGGGTAAGGTCTATGCCGGCCGCGCGTAACGCACGCTGCGCCGCAGGAATGGCAGGGGTAACAGCGGAGCCGGCAGCACCTATTGTGCCGCCAGCGATCATGCCTGCGGGGATGTCGCCAGCCTCTTCCGCATACCCAGCGCCAGCAAGCGCGCCAGTTGCAGCGCCTGTACCCACAACAGCTTTTGTGCCTGTTCCTAAGAATTTAAGAAGGCCGCCCGGAGCCAAGAGGGAAGAGCCGATCTCAGCGAAATAACTTTCTGCTGTTTTGTCGTCTCTAAATTGGGACATCTCGGACCTGATCTTGTCACGAAGTGCGGTGTACTCCTCGTCACCAAGTGATCCAAGAAACGCCTCAATCTCGTCACCAAATCCAAGCGTTAGCCCTTGAAACGCTGCGCGCCCCATATCCTTGGCGTAGTCTTTTGTCATGCGCTCTTGTGCGCCCCTGATAAAAGGCTCACTAACACCGCGAACCAGACCACCAAACAGTTGTTCCGCTGACGGCTTTTGCTGATCCATATATGTGATCATTAATCAATCCTCGCTAATCTACCGCCAATGTAAGCAAAACCTTTTAAGCCGGACGCTTCTGCTTCTGCCTCTGTATCAAATTCATACGGGTTTGTACGGCTTCCCTTTTTGGGCAAATAGGACGTAACGACATTATCGACGTTAAAATCATACACCTCTGCCAATCCTCGATATCTGGCTTCAAGCGCTGATTGCGCGTCTATATATGGCGCAAATTGCGTGCGGGCCGATTGGATGAAGGCTTCACGCTGCACATCGCTCAAACGCTCGCCTCTTAAAATCCTGTTGTAGCTATTCCTAATCTTCTCCGCTACTCCTCCAGAATTTTCGGCGTTTGCAAATTCGCCCTCTCGGACAACCGATCCGGGATCAAGAACCTTCATGTAGCCAAAGATAAGAGCCAAATCGTTTGCGCCGCTTGGCGTCGCTGCCGCAGCGTTTTGTACCTTTTGAAAGCCAACATTCGCCTCTTTAAAATCTTCAGACGATTTGTCGTATTCTTTTCGCAGCTTTGTTTCGTCTTCAAAACCGGGGGCAGCCGCCGCCGCTTGAGCCTCCGCTGCGGCCCTTCTGACATCAAGAGTTTGACGCTGTATCTCAAGTTGAGCCTCTCGATATGCCGCCAAGGCCTCGCGCTCGGCCCGCTTGTCTTCGCGAGCCTGTTCCGCCGCAGCAGCGTCTGTATATGCTTTGAGGCCAGCCGCACCCATCCGCGCCAGTCCTTGGCCAAGCGAGGTGGGCTGAAGCTGCGGCCCGCCATACTCAAGACCGGTCAGCGCTGCCGCCGCCAGACCTTGTCCCGTCGGTGATGTCAGTGGCTGACGGAAGGCGTTGCCTATAGTCTGCATCGGGCGAGGCGCTGGCGGCGTCATACGCCGGCCGGGCGGGATCATCGAGCCGCGCATAGCGGCCGCCTCAAGCGGCATGATCGGGCGCGTCGCAGATCGTTTCTGCGCCCTTACAGCAGAAAGCTGTGAAGGCGTCAGAGCCATCGGCGGCACAGCGCCAGACGGCGTCGTGTACTGCGGGATGCGTGCCGCTGTGGCGGTTGGCTGCGGGAAGCCCTGAAGCAGCAGTTGGTTCGCTCGCTGCGGGGACATAAACCCAAGCTGTACAGGCCGTGTCATTCTGTTTGCCATATCTTACCCCAACAATCCTGCGAGTGCGCCTAAGCCAGCGCCAACGCCGCCGCCCATACCCGGTATCATTCCGGCAAGCTGCGCGCCGCCCATTGCACCAGAAAGCGCCGAAAGCGCAGGCTGACGGAATACTGGCTGCATTGTCTGACCGCCAATCGTGCCACCCCTAACCGTTGCCATATAATCCGCCAGAGCCGCACGAGGCGCTTCCTGCTCAAACTGAAAGCGCTGCATACTAGCAGCAAGCTCGGCCTGATCCTGCGCCTCACGCGCCGCGCCGACCTGCGCCAGCGTCTGAAGGTCGGCCTGACCAAACTGACGTGCGCCGGGCGCTTGTGCGATTGCGGCCTGCTGCGCTTGATACGCCATCGGCGCGAGAGCCTGTGCCAGTGCTGCCTGCTGATAGCCGGAGCCGTAGCGCCCAGCCTTCGATGCCTCGGCCTGCACCGCCTCAACGGCTGGCCTAAACGCCGCCGCCATCAACGGGTTTGTGCCGGTCAGGTTCTGCATCACTACGTCTTGAACGGCACCGATAAAGGGCGACCCAGTGATCGCCTGTTGCCGCAGACCGGACAGAGCCATCTCGCTCTCTGGTGAGAAGCCTACCGTGGTTGAGCCGGGGAAAAATTGTTGCGGCGAGCCGTACATCTCTTTGGCCTCAGAAAGGCCAAACTCCAGAAACGGCTTCGCGTATGCCGGCGGCTCCGTTTGGCTCATCACCGTCCTTGTCGTGCTTCCGCCTTTACTCATCTTTGAAATCCTTTATCAGTACCACCGCGCTCTGCCGGTAATCTTTTAATGTGCGAGACCAACCCCTGCGCCCGATGATCTCCATCCCGTCGCAACCCTGCGTCTTGGCCCACGCTGCGATTGCAACTTCCGCTTGCATCAATTCGTCCAAGTCACCACCCGCCAGCCAAATCCGGCACATTGCCTTCTGCGGATAGTCAACCACCTCCGTCACTATAGCAGACCTTGACAAAGGAAAAAACTGGGCCTTGCCCTCTGCTATAGCTATAGCCACGTCCTCTATTGTGTGCGACCCGCCGGCATACTCCAGCGCATCCTCGATATAGCGCTTACAGCGCTGCCAATGTTCACTCATCCTGTATTCACCCAACAATAAGGTAGGCGAATTCTTGTGTGTGGCCGTGGTTCTTGTGTCCAATCTTCATCGTCCCGTCAGTGCTGGTCGATTTGATGTACGGCTGATGATGCTCAGGCGATCCGTTGATCGCCGTAAAAAACACCACGCTTTCCTTTGAGAAACGTGGGTCTGTCTTTGTTGTTTCTGTCGCGCTGGCGGCAAGCGTCACATAATCCCAGCTATTCAAGCCGCCGTTGATCGTGCGGTTCAGTAGCTCGGCGATCTCGCGCGTTGTGGCAAGGATCGGATTAAGGATGCGGAAGTTTGCGGTGCGCGTCGTCATCGCCTACCCACCTGTCTCGCCTCAACGTCCATACCCTGCGCGAATGACCACTGCCCGCTTAGGTTCATGCGTGCGCGGTGATAACGCCCCTGCGCTCGAAACGGCGCGAAGCCGTCAGCGTTTGGAGACTGTGCCGTTGTGAATGTCGTTGTGTCGGAGTGCAGCCCGCGTGTGCCTACTTGCATTGTGACGCTGCCGCCCTCGTGATACGGGTAAATGCGCGTGACCATATTAAACTTGCCAGTTGCAAGGCCGGCTTCTGCCGTCTCAATGGTTGCGGCCAGCGGGTCGCCTGTAAAGGTGTGGATTTTGTTTCCGACGGCACCGCCGAAGAGAAACTGCCCGCCCTTGTACAAAGCGCTATCAAGCGATGCAGGCAGCGCGTCGATGCTGGTGCTGATTGTGTCTAGCTGCTCCAGCGTGTAGGCTGGCGTAAACATCGGCGCAATCAGACCGGCCTGCACGTTGGCGGTAGACCAGCGCCCGATTGCGTAGTTGTAGATCAGCAGCTTGTCGGGCTTGGCGTCGGTGCTATTGTTTGACACATAGGACCAGACCGCGATCTGGTTCTGCGGGTCGACGCTTGATGTCATCCGGTCCTTGTGCGCGATATTGAAACTGTCGAAGAAAAATTTATCAACCTTCTCGGCCCCGATGTTCTGAGACCGCTGGCCGTCGAACGCATAGAAGCCATCGTCCGACAGATAGAAGACAGTGTGACCGATGTTGCAGATCGACCCCGGCACCTGACATCCACGCGCCGTCTCGACTTTGTCAAACTGGAAGATCAGCGGCGGACCAGAGTAAGTGGCACGGACAATCGCGCGCTCCATCAGGATTGTGCAGTATTCGCCGCCGACCATACCGGTCACGTTGCCTGCGTCGGGAATGTCTTGGAAGTCGGACTGATCCGTGCCGGCCGTCCAGCTTGTGATGTCGTTAAAGCCTGACCACTGGACGCGGAACGGAAGGCGGTTGCCCGACCCATCATCGACGTTGCCGAGCCACACGAAATCACGCACCACCGCAATGAAATCAGCGTCAGGCGGCGATCCAGCCAGATCAGCGAAGAGGCTACTGGTGCCGAGTGTGTAACGCTGTGGCGGCACGCCAATGCCGCCGACTGCGACCACGTCCTTGCCAAACTGCACAAATCTCCAACGCTCCTGCGGCGCAGTCAGCGTATAGTTTCCAGACTTTGAAATGTTGTCGAGGCCGCTGTCGCTGCTGTCAAATTGATATAATTTTGTGGTGTCACCAGCAAACAGCTTGACGTTGCCGTCATTGTCCTTCGCCGCGAACACGCCATTTATGTCTGCGTCTGCCGCGCCGGAGTATGCAACAAACTCAGGCAAGCTGCGATAACCGCCAGCCGCAGGAATAACATTCTCGGCGCGCGTGACGCCGGGGTTAGAGTAATCTGGTTGATCTGGGAGGAATTCGCCAAACTGTATCATTGAACGTGCCAAACCTCGCTGCCTACAGATACCTGCGACCAGACCTCAGAACCTGCCGCGACATCCGTCCAAGTCTCTGTGCCGTCGGCGACTTCTGTCCAGTCTTCGCCCAGCACCTTGCCGCGCATTGTAGCAGACATTGATGCGTCAGCGGAACCGGACATAGCGAAAACGCCCACATAAGCGCCTGTGGCGGCCATAGAGATGTCTGCGCTACCAGCAACCGTGAACACCGTCACATACGCGCCAGTGGCCGTCACAGCGACGCTGGCGGCACCTTCTACGCCTCTGATCCGGTCACTGTCCGACGTGGCCGTGATTGCGATGCTGGCAGCGCCGTCCATCCGAGCGATAAACGCTGCGGTGGCGGCAACAGACGCAGCACCCGTAACAGACGCATCGACGCCGCGCTCGCGGAAGTTGTCGGAGGTTGCCGACATCGAGACCGACACAGAGGCGTCAAACTCGATGGGGGATACCGGCACAGCCGTGGCTGTGATTTCGATAGATGCGCTGCCGGCTACAGAGAAAAAGTCAAAGCTCAGGCTGTCGAGATCGCCAAATACGTCAGCGCTGTCTAGGCTGCCGACAATACCGTCTAGCTCTTCAAGCGTTGGCTCTTTGGTGAAGTCAGCGCGAAGCAGATCAGCGTCGGTGTCAAGAGAACCGACGAAGGCATCAATAGAGCCTGTTAGCTGATCAAGGGTAGGCTTCGCGATTGCCACGGCATCACCTTATGCTGCGGTGATGTCGAGATCACCCGCTGAGATTTTCAGAACGTCGCCGGAGCTTATCAGCTTACCTGTCGAAAAAGCACCGTGGATCAACAAATTCCCGCTTGACGCCGCATCGAAGATACCGAAGTGCGAGACCGTACCCCACGACCCAGTCGCTGCCGCAAACTCAATCGCCGCAGTGTTGTCAGTCGTGCCACCCGAAGCCGCATCAAACGCAGCCGAGACACGGCTGTAGTTGCTGCCGCTCAATTCGGTGCCGCTATTGTCATCACCAAAAGACCCGGTAGAGAGGCCGATATAAACCGTGGATGGGTGGGTGTAGGCCGTCGTCCCAAGGACGTGGTCTAGGATTTTGTTCTCAAGATAGTCAGACATCGCAGACATTGTTTAGCTCTCCACTGCTGCATTTTGGCGCTGGTAGATGCTGCTGATCTGTAGCGACCCGGTTCCATAATGTGCGCGCTGCTCGTCAACCTTGATCTGTTCCAATGCAAGGTTAAAGCGTTGCATGTATTGCGACGCGCGTTGCTCATCTAGCAGGTAAGCATACGCCTCTGCGAGCGATCCGTATAGGTAGGCATCAGGCGAGCGGCTCAGGATGTTGTTTGTCGCGTTGCTGTCTGACAACGCAACGACTGACCCGATGTAAATAATTTCGGCTGTATACGAGCTATCCGGCACAGGGCGCAACTTCATCTCGTCGCCGACAATGCTGAAGCCCTTTGGCTTGCCAGTGCCGCCAGACGAAAACTTCTGATCGAGTGCGACAGGGCTGTAGTAGGTCAGCACCGTGATCGGCGTCGTGTTTAGCTTGACCTCGCGAACCTCGCGCAGGTCTGTCGGCAACGCAATGTATTCGTCGCTTGCCGTCAGCGTTGCGGTGGCGCGCTTCTCCTGAGACCGCGTCTCAAGCTCGCGAGACATCGTCGCCTCGGCAAGCTGGATAAAGTCAGGGATTACGCTTGTCAGGTCATCGCGTGCAAGAAAGTTTGCGATAGCCGTCTTCAATTCGCTGTAGGTCGAGATTGCCATCAGAGGTTTCCGCCGCCTGTTCTAAATGCCCGGTTCTGGTGATCGTTCAGCCACTGCTTCCACGCTCTTTGGTTTTCGCGCATCGGGCCAAACTTTTCCAGAAGGTGATTGTACACGACGTTTGGGATTTCGGCCACATGCTGTGCGTGCCGCTGTGTGTTGCCGATCATTGAGCCGGGCTTGTAGTCATTCGCCATCTGCTTGTTGATTTTCAGAAGGTCGCCAAACTCTTGCCGTTGCTCAATGTGCATCGTCCCGTCGCTGTGCTGGTGCAGGGAAACTTCCTTGCGGTCTCTGGGACTGGTGTAGAGATATCGCTTCATTTTTTCCTCATAGAGGAGAGGGCGACCTAAGCCGCCCTCTCGCTAGATTAGGAACCGTTCAGATCAAGGATCATCGCGTGTGCCTTCGGGGCAGTCGGCTTGAGCGCCCACTCGATCAGGACGTGGCTCTCAGTCGCGTCGCCAACCTTGGCAAGGTCTTCCTCAAGGAAGTTACGACCATTCAGTGTGCAGAGCGACACGAAGTCCGGGTCGATCAGGAAGATGCGATCATTACCAATCTGACGAGACGGGGTCGCCTCAACAGTACCGAAATCTCCCATAAAGACGCTAGTCGATCCGACATAGGTCACTTCCTTGGCAGCGGTCATGTTCACGTCATTGCTGACGAGGTTGCCCGACGCCGACAGGTCCGAGAAGTTGGCCTTGTTGGTTGCGGACATGACCATCATACGAGGGTTGCCGCCGTCGGCCCAAGCGTCCTGCTGCGCGTCCTCGATGAGGGCGAGCGTCAGTGCGCGGTCTGTGCCGCCGGTTACTGCGTCGGTGCCGTTGCCTGCCGAGAAGGCACCGTCGCCTGCACCGACAGAACCGTTAGTGATCCAGCAAGACAGCGAAGCTGACTTACGAGGGTCAGAAGCGGAACGAGCAACATCGGTATCGCCGATCATTTTTTCTAGATCGCGACGAAGTTCCAATGATTTCAGTACCTTCTGGTAATTGTGCTCACGCTCTCGTCCGGCAGTATCTACCGCATCCAGAGTGCCAGAAGTCGCGAAGACTTTCTTGGAAATCTGGTGGTAGTTACCCACACGGCTGGTCGGCGTAGCCGCCGCAGTCGCAGTGTCGGCACCTTCGTTGTGATAGTTCGTGGCGCTGCTCGCAGCCAATTCTTGAACCTGCCACTCGGTAAAGATACCGTTCGAGGTTTCCTTCTTCACGTTCGAGAAGATCGGTGTTTCAGCAGGGTCGATGCGATAGATCACATCGGCAAGCTGCTCGCGCTCACCAATCGCAGCGCTAGTAGCGAAAGTCGTCATGACTTTTTCCTTTTCAAGTTGCGGGTCTATTTGCGACCCATAAGATACTCAACAGCGGCATCCACCGTACCAGAGCTTTCAAAGCGCTTTCTGGCTTCTTGCCGAGAACGATTAGCAACTTCGCGCTTGGTCTTTGGTCGCCCTGCCTTGGCCATCTTCGGGGCTTTACGGGTGCGTTTTTTGGCGGCGGGGGCTTTGTCTTGCAAGGTATCCCACCTCCACGCTTTATAGAGAAGCTCAATCGCCCGACTATCCGAGGCGTTTGCGATTTCCTCTTCACTAAACCCGATCCGCTTCTGAGCGTAGGTAATCACTTCCCTGCGCTCTTGCTCGCGTACATCCTCATCCTGCCACGCAGGGATGCGGTTAAGCATTTCGCCACGCTGCACCTCTAGGTGCTTACGCAGGTTCTGCTCTTGCTCGCGAGCCTGTTCCGACGCAATCCTCTGTCTCTCAACCTCGACCTGCTTCTGGTATTCCTTCTGCTGGTCCCATTCGGTTTTGTACAGAAACAAGTCACGCTCGGACATCGTCTCGGCCAATGCTCTCCAGTCAGGCTCTTGCTGAGTTGTCTGCTGGATTTGGGCGCTCAACTGATCAAGTTGCTGCGCGTAAGCGTCCCGAAGTTGTTTCGTCTCAGCTTGCTCGGCCTCAAAGGCTTTGCGCTGTTCGGCTAACTCCATCGAGCGCTTAGTGTACGCCTGCTGCCGCGAATAACCATTCCGAAGCTCGTCAAGGTCTACCTCGATCTCCTGACCGTCCACCTTTACGGTGTAGGTCTGAGAAGGCTCCTCTTCGTACTCGTCATCATCATCCGCCTCGTAGGCGTCTTCGCCCTCATCGTCCTCCTCGTAATCCGCTTCGGCGGCCGCTTCTGCGGTCTCCGCCTCTGGTTCATACGCCTCAGTCTCAGGCTGTTGAGGCTCTCTTGCCTCTACGGTTTCTTCTGTCACGGTGTCCGCTGGGGGCGTGTTCAGAAGAGAAACTGCGTCATTTAAAGAAATAGCTCCGGTTCCTGTCGGATTGTCGGACATAAAAAAGCTCCTAGTTTACACGGCTGTACCGTTTAAATTCGTCAAGCTGTGCTTGTGCCAGCTTACCATCCTCGACAACGCTCTGGAAGTACCCCTTGACAGCGCCAAGTGCCTGCATCAGTTGGAATAACTTCTCGCGTGCCTCTCCATCATCGACGCCGGATGTTTTCCAAGCCTCGACGAATTGCTCATCGAGGTACTCAAACGCCTCGATAAAAAGTTCGTTTCGCAGCAGCGCTGCGGCCTTCTCGGCGCGATCCTGCCGCTGCCTGTTCTTGCCCTCATTGATCACAGAAGTGTGTATCCTGTCAGTTTTGGTGGCGTCTGGAAATATTCTGGAGATATAGCAGCTTGCTGTCGGAAAGCAAGGTTTGCCGCGCCAAAGTCGGAAGGCGTGCCGAAGCCCGCCCCGTAACGCTCTCTGAAGCCCATCAGGCCCTCTGGAGCCACGTCTAGCAGTCCAGTGCGCGCATACATCTCGCCGGGCGTTACAGGCGTTGTGGGGGCGTCTGGGGCCGTTGTTGTGTCGCCGCGCGTGTCAAGCCGGCAGGCGTTCAGATCGGGGTCAAAGATATATCCGTCTGGACATTCCTCGCGGCCCGTCGCCGGGTTGGTGACGGTTGACGTTACCTCTGGCTGGTCATCGCCGCCGGCGCCCATAGCCGCTGCGTCCGCAATCGGGTCAGTACCCGTTAGCCGTCCATATTGATCGCGATATCCAGTTAGGCGGCCTGCCGCATTGTACACAGGAGAGAAAAGGTTCGGGTCCGAAAGGAAAAAATTATACGCCTCGCTGTCGCGGTCTCCTATTCGGGTTCCCATACCCTTTAAAAATCTTTCATTCATAAACCGGGTCGGCGCGCCTAAAAGACCTTCCGATGCACCAGCAATATTGGCGCGGGCCGCAGCAGCAGCGTCAGAAAGCATCGCCTGATATGCGTCAAACCCAGCCAAACCTTGGTTCATACCCATCGAAGATGCAAGGGCTGCCTCACGCGCCCTAAACGCAGCGGCGTCACTTGCAGGCGAAGGCATACCCATACCCAGCGGGTTGTTTATGCTCATCATCCGCGCGGCCTCATTCGCGCGTTCATCATTCGCGCGCTTCGCGTCAATCGCCCTTTGAAGCGCAGCCGCCTCTAGGGCAAGCATCTCTTGACCTTGCAAATCCCTGAGGCGACGACGAGCATCGTCTCGGATTGCCATATCATTAAGCCTGTCCTCAATGCCCGATATCGTTTGCAGCGCGGCCTGAGCGGGGTCAACCTGCGGCGAGGCCATATACATATCCGCCGCCGCACGCATAATCGCGTCTTGGTAAACCTCATCAGAGGCAGGCTGATTTGCCGGATCGCTTGCAGGCTTTGACCAATCTGTTTTCGTTACCGCCATCGTTAGTTCCTCGGCAGGTTGGTTGATATGTCGGCGTCAGTGACAGCCTTGGCGACGCGAAGCTCGGCCTCTGCCTGTAGCTCTTGGCGGCGCAACTCCATCTCCATTGCCATCTTCTCACGCTGTAGCTGTATGTCCGCTTGCATCTTCTCACGATCCAGCGCGATCTGCTGCTCCATCTTGGCGCGGTCAATCTCCATCTCTTGCTGTGCCTTGACCATCTCAGGATCAGGCTGCGGCTGCTGTGCCTGCTGCGCCTGCATCATCATCTGCTGCTGGATCATCTGCGGTGAGTTAAAGAATTGATCGGCATCCTTGAACCCGCCTATTTCGGCAATCGAGCGCAGCGTGTTGACATATTGAGGCATCGAGACAATCGGGTTCTGCGGCCCAAGCTGCATCAGGATTTGCTCTTGCTTGGCCGCGATCTGCGTCAGAAACGCAATCTTGGTCTCGTCGTCTGTGGTGCCAAGCCCGACCTGCACGACAGTGTCAAACTGCGACTTCCACTCGGCCGGATTGATCGGCACAAAGTTGTTACGCAGGCGGAACATCTTCGGCTTATTGTCGTGCTTCAGCACCAGATGCAGGATGCCCTTAAACAAGTCCTTCACGCCGGTCTCAGCCATTGTGCGGGCGTAGCTCTCCAGCTTGACCTGTGCGCCTCTAACGGTAGCAGCGACGGCGCTTGCAGTCGAAGACTGGAGAGCATCCGGTGACAGCCCCTGAGACGCGCGGCTCATGCCGGTGCGCTGCTCTTTGACGCTGTCCAAATAATCCATCAGCGGGCGTATCTCACCGCCAACCGACGCACCTGTGATCTGCTGCACCATACCGGGCTGACGGGCGCGGATAACGCCGCCGGCAGAGCCGTCCAGCAAGTCATCGAGGTTCACCTGACCCTCAACCGCGATCATGCGCGGCAGCGTGCTGCTGTAGACGCTGTCAAGATACTGGCGCATCAGCGTGGTCTTGATCACCTGCAAGTCCTCGGTCAGGTCATAGACTGACCGGCCGATCAAACGATGCGGCATCAGGATCGGCGAACAGACCGCAAACGGCATGTGGTCCCACGGCTCATTGTGCAGGATGTACGCGCCGTCAGAACCAATCGCGCAGATGCGGCGACGCTCGGCAATGCCGTCTCCGTCAAAGTCAACATTCATGATGCACTCGTGATAAATCACCGAGCGCAGGGTCGGATCGGCCGCGTCAACCCCCGTTGCCGCCTCTAAATCTTGGAAACGGTTATTGACTTCGCGGTCAGT
>Ga0181369_1000169_pt1 | contig 18647 bp, 17 predicted proteins | sample LowvirmetaG_8_FD_130088 | JGI IMG/M metagenome (GOLD analysis project Ga0181369, IMG submission 130088) | Marine viral communities from the Subarctic Pacific Ocean - Lowphox_04 viral metaG | ecosystem: Environmental > Aquatic > Marine > Oceanic | place: Subarctic Pacific Ocean | collected... | reverse complement strand
TCTCCTTATTAGATATATTTCATCACTAATAAATATCTAATGCAATAAAAAAGGGGGAGTAAAACACTCCCCCTTTTTCTCAAGTAAAATTAAGTATAAATACTCAATTAAACATAGTTGACATCTGCGACGACGACTTTACCATAGAATTCAGGTCTAACAATCTTCTTCGCATATCTTGTCATTACCCCTTTACGCGGTGTAAAGTTTTTCGGGTCATAAACAAGAGGTGTCATGATTAATGGTACATATGGAGCATAAACCGCACCAGTTTCAAGGAAGTTACTTCCTCTGAAACCTGTTAGTATCACATTATCTTGAGCGTATGGGTTCTTATAAACATTAAATCTGTTATTAAGAGCACCAACTTTTTGAACACCCATTGCGAATGTTGAGTTGTTTGCATCACCGTTAGTATCAGCAGCATATCCAGGAATAGACTCAATGATAGTAGCAGTTTCTGGACTTACGACCAAGAAGTTTGCTCCACCACGAAGTGTTTTCTGATGAATTGCGTTTGAAACAGACTGTAATTTGTTTCCAAGAGTTTGGAACCAAGTTCCTTTAGTGTATGCATTTGACTCACCTCTTGATTGTGCGAACAAGTTAGTAGTGTTATCAAATTCATATCCAACTCTTGCTGACCATTTTTCTGTCTTTGCAGAAGCGTTTGCCATCAACATGTCTAAGATTTCTAAGTCAATTTCCATTGAAATGTACTCAGATAATAGAGCAGTTAACTCAGCTTCGGCATCAACTGAATGGTATGCGTTTAAGTCTTGAGCAAGTTCTGGAGTCCAGACAGCTTTTAACTTACGAGTTTTTGCAATGATTGGAATGCTCTTTAGAGCTATGTCAAGTTCTGGAATGTCAATATCCAATTCAGGATTATTGTCAATCTGAGCACTTGTTGCCTCAAAGTCTGTTCTGTCATAGTTAGTAGCAGAAACTTTGTGGTATTTAACAACTGCAGTTGATGGGTTTGTAGCAACATCTTTTCTTACGATGAACGAAATTTGTGCATTCGTTTTATCATATGAAGTGTATGCTGGGAAAAACTCATCAAATCCTGAACCACTAATTGAGAAGGCTCTTACACCATCAAAATCTGGGTTTGAATATGAAGCTACAGCGGTTGTAAGTTTAACAAGACCATTGTCTGCTGCAACACCAGTTGCAACTGAAGAACTTAGGTCTGGTTCAAAGTCAACATCAGACCAGCTCACAGATGAACTGATAAACTGAGTTGCATTTGCGGTACTAACATGTCCTGCAAGTGCGGCAGTAGATACATCATTAATAGAGTATCCGAACTTACCTGCACCATAGAGACCACCAGATGCATCTACATTAGAACCTGAAGTATTACCAAATACATCAGCGTTGTTTGTATGTGCGTCGGTTTGGGCTGTACCATATTTAAAGTCAAGATAGAAAATAAGACCAGAAGGTAAGTTCATTGGTTGAACTGACACAAATTCTTGTGCTGATAGTTCACCAAAGATTCTTCTTACCAATGGAAGTGCAACACCTGACCACTCTTCAGAGTTTGCAGATGTACCAGTTCTTGAAGCTTCATCAATTAATTGACGAGCTTGATTTTCAAGAAGTACTGCCATTCCATTTACTTTATGGTCTTGCTCAAGGCCTTCTAAAAGACCTGTTGGTTCCCATTTCTTGACTAATTTACGAGTTTGTTCAAGTAGTTGTCTCTGTGGATTATATCCATCCATTAAAGACTCTACTGATTTAAATTTGTCACTCATTTTTTAGTCTCCCGATTAAAGTATGTTTGCTAACTTCTTAAAACGATTCTTTAACTCATGTCCTTCAGTTAAAACTTCATCGTTTGTTGGTTTAGTTGAAGCAACGGCCTTTGAACTTGAACCTTTAGATTCCTTAATAGGTTTTCTATTTTGGAAAGATTCAGCAAGTGTAGAGTAAACTAACTTGATTTCTCTTAGGTTTTTAGTTCTATCAAAAGTTTCAACAACTTTTAATTTCTGTTCGTTACTTAAACCAAACGCTCTAAACAATTTGTTTGAGAACAATAGTTTTGCGTTTAATAAGTTAACTTCATTTAATTTTCCACGAAGATATTTTACAACATCTCTGTGTTCTTTCAATTCGTTTTGAAGTGCATTCACTTCATCCACTTTGTCATCTTCATCTTCTTCTTCAGAAAGAGCTTTTAATACTTCTTCTAAATCAATGTCTTCGTCAACTTCGTCTTTATCGTCCTTGTCGTCAACTTCATCAATAGATTCAGTATGTTTTGCTTTTCCTGCGTTTCCGATGTCTGATGAATCTCCAGCTTTGCCTGGTTGTTTGTTATCTGATTTTCCGATATCAGAAGATACATCGTTTTCTTCAATTTCCTCACCCTCTTCAACTGCGTCTTCTTCAGTTACTTCTTCAGATTCTTCAATTTCTTCGGACTCGTCCATTTTGTCTTCTTTGTCGTCTTCTTCTTCTTCTTTTAGTTCAGATTCCAACTCAGCTAATACAGCCTCAAGGTCAAGGTCGTCATCATCGTCTTCTTCACCTTCATATGCGACTTCATCGTCTGCTGGTTTATCATCTTCATCTTCACCTTCGTAAGCGACTTCATCATCTGCTGGTTCGTTTTCATCGCCCTCTTCTTCAGAGTGCATTTCATCGTCAACAGGTTCTTCGTCATGACCTTCACCTTCATCATGTGAAGTTTCATCATCTGCGATTTCATCGTCAGCGATTTCATCATGTGATGTTTCATCGTCTGCGACTTTATCGTCTTCAGATTCTTCTTCATTAGAAAGTTCAGCTTCAATCTTACGAGAAAGCATAGATTTCAATCGTGGTGTAAATGCTTCTTCAAGAGCTATTTTTGCATTTGCAAGTGCGGTTTCACGAACTGCTTTTGCATCTGCGATAGCTTCTTTTAGTAAATCATCCATTTTGTATTCTCCACGGAATTAATATAGTTATTGGGAACTATAATTGAATTAAATTGGTGACACTATATGATGTGCGAAATGCACGATAGTGTATTTTATTTCTTAATAAATATCAAGAAAGGTAAGAAAAATCACACAAAGTGTGTATTTTTTTTAATCTTTTTCTTTTAAGGTTTTATAATAATTTCTTAAAATGGCCTTCTTCTTTTTCTCTCTTTTGATATCAGATGGTTTACGATAGAAACTTCTATCTTTTAACTCTAACATCATTCCACTTTCTTTTACTCTTTTTTTGAAGATTTTAAGTGCCTTCTCTACACTTTGACCTTTACGAATTGTAACTTTTATCAATTGAACCTCACTTAGTCTTTTTCGTTTTTTGCTTTATAGTTTGCATCCACATAATTAAAGAATTTCTTTTTCTTTTCGTCATCACCTAATTCATCTGGTGAACTTACACCAAATTTCTTTAATGCACCTTGGAAGAACTTTTCATATTCTCCATCTTTTTCAGATACAACACCCTCTGAATCATGTTTTTGAACTTCTGGTATATCGTAATAACGATTTAAAATATTACCCATATCTTCATATAAAGTTGCAAGTCTTTCACGAACTGCTTGTGCTTCATTTGAAATCTTTCCAAATTGTTTTGAAAAGTTTGTTAGTTCTTTCATGTTACGATTTACGGTAACTTTATCAAACCAATCTTCTGTTTCACTTAAAGTATGATTTTTAGTTAATTGTGCGATTTGAGATAACTTTTCTGCAGTCTCTCTTAAATCATCGTTCATGTATAGTTGTTTACCAATTTCGTTATACTGAGAAAGTGCTTCCATTACTTGTTTTGCGTCAACTCTTTCTTCTTGTGTTTCACCATATTGGTCTTCTACTAATGAAGAAAGTGAAATTCCATCTTGATTGATAGATGGTGTTGATACCATACCACCAACGAGTGAAAAATTTTCTTCTATTAAATCTTTTAATTTTGCCATTGTTGTATCTCCTTATACTTATATAAATATCATTATCTTCGTTTTTTACCACGAAGATAACTACGAAATCTTTTGTCTACTTTGTTCCATAATACTCTTAACATATCTGCAACTCCCATACTTGTATCACCTGCTTTACCACCTTTAATACCTTGTATTAAGTCCATTGCATCATACTTACCACCCTTTACACCACTCAACATCATTTTAATAGATTGTTGAGATGCCTTGTTGAAAATCTTACCCATTACTTGAATATCTTTTTCAACCATTTTTTTTGCTTCAGGTGTTGAATATCCCATTGATGGTATGGTTTTCATACCCTTACCTGACATTGAACCAGGAACATACATTCCATCTTCCTCTAATAGTTCAAATAATTCAATTAGGTCATCTGGACTTTCATATAAACGATAGTCTTTCCATTTTGCCCACATTTTTGGTGTCATACTACTCATTAAAACGCTCCATATACATCTTTAAAATTAGTAAATTCTTTTTCTGCTTGTTTGAATAACATCTTATCTAACCGATTACGAGCATCTTTTAAATCATTAATATCTCTAAAAAACATATGTAGAGCATCAAGATGTTTATACATCTCTATTAATTTTTTATTTCTTAACATTTTTGCAAGTTCCATTCTGGCCTCTGTATGATAATTCCTATCAGTCATCTTTGCAAGTTTATCAATGTTTACTTGATTAACTTCTTTCTTTTCAGTTATCACTTCTTCATTCACTTGTTCTTTAGTAGAACAACATGAATCTCCACAATGACACTCTTCTTCTTTTATTAAATCTTTTAACTTAATCATTAGAAATACCCTCTGAATTTACCTTGAATAATTAAATTAGATACTGCAGCAATCTCTTTACCATACTTAGAAGCTTCTTGTCCCATATATGGATTATCTGGATATTTTTCTTTATCTCGTTCATCATTCTCTAATGCTTGTTGATAATAACGAACTTTATCATAGAATCTATCCATTCCATCTGCGATATCTCTTAATACGGCCATCGCTTTCATTTCATCAGTCATATCTTTAGAATTTTGTTGTGACATAAGTTTTTTAGATTCTGCAGTTGGTTTACCACCAATCAAACCTTGTATTAATTTATCACTATAATCTTTTGTCTTTTTGATTTTTGCTTGAACTTTTTCAGGGTCATTGTATAAATCTCTGATGGCATCTTCATATCTTCTTTTGTTTTCATCTCTGAACTCTTTATCATCTTTAAATCTAAATGAACCAGCCTGTATATCTTGTCTTAACTTTCTGATTTTATCACCACCCATAAATGGTAAATCTTCTTCAAGTTTGATATGATAATATTGAATACCAGATATTCCTCTTACTGCCTTAGGACTTTGCCATCCGTATTTATTTAAACCGAATGTTTTCATATCTTCAGCACCATATCTTGTAGGATTACCAACTTGAATATCTTTACTTCTCCAAGACTTTGTATACCAAAGTGTTTTACCATCTTTGAATACGGTAACGATTGTTCCTTTATCTATCTCAACATCTCGTTCCCAATATCTATTACCTTTTGCTCTTAGTGTTGCAGGTTTACTTGTAACTGCAATCGCAACACCTTTTCTTGGTAATTTAGTTACTTTTTCAATATGGTCATCTTCAATTTCACTTGCTCTTAAACCTTGTTTTGCCAAGTAAGTATATAAATCTCTATCTAATGAATTATTATTACCCATAGAAAGTTTTCTTAATATTGAACTTTTAAAGTTCTCTGTTAAGTAAGATACCTTTGATTCTGATATTATGTCTGTTAATTTAATCATCATTATTCCTATAAACTTGTATACATTCCTGTGTATTTTTCAAATGCTTTTGCCAACTGGTCTGCGTAAACACCTTTTAGTGTTTTCTTATTTTTAATACCTTTGATGGTTACCCAATCAAATTTCATATTATATAAATCTCTACCTCTATCATAATCTATTGTGACATGGTTTACTCTTTTAGAGTTTCTACCAATCTTAAAACTCATTCCATTTGGCCCTACACCAAAGTGTTTTGCTCCTGTCATTGCAATAAATCTATTACCACCGATTTGTTTTAGAGCTTCGGCACCTTGTCTTTTATCCATTGCTTCTCTGTAAACTATCTTACCACCTTTAGATTCTATACCAATCTTATGGTTTGGAAATTTTTTCCTTATATCATCCATATATGCTGGAATCTCTTTTAAATTTTTCACCATAGTGGTTCTTCGTATACTATTATTTTTACTTACAATAATATTCCAAGGCCCTGCAGTACCACCTTTACGAATATTTCTCATCATATTGGAAGTTTTACTTTCATCTACTGATTCTTTTTGTGAATAATCAGGGTCAAGTTTTCTTAACTTGATTAAAATATCTCTCAACATCTCTCTATCTGTAGAATCAAATCCAATTTCAAAGTTTGGTTTTTTCTTTAATAATACTGAGTATGCCATTCCGATTTCTTTTTGTCCTAATGTTCTTTTCTTCTTATCAGGATAAATTCCTTTAGGCCCATAGAAATCATTCATATATTTAATGAATCCTCTATAATCCATTTCATTTAACACACCCATCATCTCATTTACATTTTCTTTCTTTACACAATTAGGATATGTTTTACCAAATAATTTTTTTGTTTTTCTTTTTGGATGAATCATGTATCCTTTCCAACACTTTTCAACCAAATTACCAAAATCTTCTGTTGTTTCAAATTTCATTAAACCTGACATAATCTCTGCTTTCTTTGATGCATTTGCATTTCTATAAGCTTTCTTTATGTAATCATAGGTTTTACTAATCATTTGTTTTGCGTCTTCAGGTGTATTACCATACTTGATTAATAACTTTTCAATCTTTTCTTTTTCACCCTCAGTAACAACTTCTTTTAATCTTCTGTCTTCGTCACCAGTTCCACCAGGTGATTTTAATTTATAAGATGGGTCTTTTGCAGACATAGTGTAACCACAAGATTCCATTTCTGTATCTAATAGTTCTCTAATTTTCTTGATTACAAATTCTTTATTCACTTTTTCTGGTTTCCCTTTGTGTTTTGTGGATGCATATTTCTTAACAGATTTTGTATCCATTGATTTTGCTGCATCTTTGACAGCCTTACTTACTTTACTCGCAGGTACTTCACCTTTTTTATACGAGTGAACCAAACCCATAAATCTTTGTTGAGCTTTGGATTTGGATGGCAACTTACTCTCCTCTGATGATTTTATTGATTATGTCTTCTGCCTTACACCAATCACCACAAGTTCTACCTTGTGTTTGGTTATGGTCAACACTCTCATTCATTGGATACATAAATGCACCATGTGTAGAAGGATTACTAACAAAGTCAAATGCAATAAGTTCAAAGTCATCACCAACTTTAAGTGCCTGACCACCTTGACCATCATCTTCATTAACTTGTTCTACTGAACCCATACCACGAGAACTAATACCTAACTTGATACCATTCTTGAATAATTCTCTTAAAATATTTCCACTTGGTGTTGTTAAGATTTCAACCGTACCTAATAGATTATCTCCTTCAAAGTGCATCTCTGTAATATTGTGAGATACATTTGTTAAATTAACTACTGATGAATCAGGATGGTCAAGTTCTCCAAGTGCTCTACTTTGTTTAATAAAGTTCTCACTATATTTTTTAGATTCACGAACCAATACTTCTCTTGGATATATTCTTCCATTTTGATTCTTTGCATCTGCTCTTTGTAATACACCTTTAACCACCAACTTACCATTGTTCTCTTTTAAAGACTCTTGGATTTGTTGTGGTGATAATTCAAATGGTATATAATCTACAATTAAGTTTCTCATTATTTCATCCTCTTCAACATTCCTACAACTTCTCTCATAAATTTAGTTACATTATCTTTGTAGGACTTTTTAATATCTTTTGCTAATTTTTTATTTTCTGGTCTTGGGTCTCTTAGGAAACCTTGTTCAATGTTTAACATTCTTTTTCTGAATGCAGCCTCTTGTTTAATTAACATTTGTAATTGTTTTTTAGTGACTCTTACATCATCGGGGCCTTCTTTAACATTCTTTTGATGTTTTTCCATTACTGATTGTAATGTTGGTAATGGTTGACCAAAATCTCTTTCTAATAAATCCATACTTTCTGTTAAGAATTTATCACTTGGATTATAATTTTCGTTTTTTGATTTAGGTAGAAATTTTCTATCACCACTAAACCTTTCACCTTGTTTAACTTTACCCATTTCCATATTTTGTTGAGCTTGTGAAAGAACTGAAAACAATTCATCTTTGTGAAAATCTTCTTTACCAGGTGACATATTACCTACATCTTTTAATGCATCAAGATGTTGTTGTATACTTTTATCAGCTTTGTAACTCATATACTTTGCAAGTGGATTTTTACCATACAACATAGCTTTTATTTCATCTACATCTTTATCCACTATGGTTTCTATCTCACCATCATTATATACATTATCTTTAGGGTCATCATGTACCGGGTCAAAATCACTTAAATCATCTGGTTCGTGAGAATCATCATCTTTTGGTTTATCAAAAATATTTACCTTTGGTTTTTCTTTCTTCTCACTATCATCACCTTTTGGACTTTCTTTATCATCTGATGATTGGTCTTTAGTTTTTACATATTGACCTTTATCAGATTTAACATATACATCTGCACCATCTTTATCTTCTTGACCTTTCTTCTTGAAACGACCAAAACCGATTGATACATACCCATCGTCTTCTTTTTCTTTTAATTGATGGGCCTTTGTTGTGTCTTCAAGTGTTGGTAATGGTTCACCAAACTTTCTTTCATTCCATAAATTTTCTTTTATTAAATCTTTTAACTTCATTTTAAGTTTCCAACTTTGTTTGCCATTTTAACTAATCTTTCTGAAATCTTTGTGATTGCCTTATGTGTATTTTTCCAATAAGACCTTGAATCTACATTTAATTCTGTTTTCAATTTAACTGCCATCTTAACCACTTTATCTAATTCACTTAGTGAATTACGAACTTCACGAATACTTTTACCAATTTTTTGTTTTGGTGTTAGGGATTCGTCATTTCTCCAATCGTGATAACGACCTTCGTTTACACCCTCTTTCTTTTTCTTTTTACCCTTTTCTTCATAACCACTTGCGAATGCAGCTCTTCTCTGTGCATCACTTTTAAATCCTTCAATTTTCTTATCAATTTGTTTACCAAGAGTTGGTTGTACTCTTTGAACATCTTTAACTGCCTTCATTCCACCTTTAAGTATTTTTGCAATTCTAGCTTTTGCCTGTGATTTAGATGATGCATTAACAATAGTTTGTATAGTTTGACCATCTTTCTCAACTTTAACTGCAAACATTACTTCGTTAATCTGTTCAGTTTGGACTTCATTACTTAACTTTTCTTCTGAATCTAAGTAATGATATGCTTTTTGTAAATATTCTTTTGATATGATTAGTTTTGATTGCCACCAATTAGGAAAATCTATTTCTTCAGATGAATCATCATATTTTTCTAATGCATCATGAAGTTTTTTACTATATTCCATTAACTCTAAAGTAGTTGACCTTAACATGTTTGGTTCATCATCTTGATGACCTATGTCTTTATCTTCATTTACTTTGGAATATCCACTACCACTTGCAACTGAATCTCTTCTATCCAATGGAACACCATCTACTGAACCTTTACCACTAAATGCTCTTGGTGTCATATATCCAGGTGTTGCCGCAGAAGTTGATACTTCTTCAATTTCTCTTTCTTGAAGTTCTTTACGAATTATCTTTTTGAGAAGTTCTTTAAGTTGTTTTTCTGATAGTGACATCTTTTAATTCCTTAATTAACTCATAATATCTCATTAGTGAGATTATATTTTTATCTTTAACTACTTTTGATGGAACCAATGTGTCAATATGATTGATGGCCTCTTCTAACTTAATACGAGTAATATCATCATCCACTTTAACTACATATTTTTTTAGAGTTGATTTAATTTTAACAATTTCACTATTAACAAACTCATTTAACGAATTAGTATTAGATAGATTATTAATATACTCTTTTAATAAATCTTTTTGACTTTCGTTTAAAGATTTATATTTAGAGTTAAATTTATCTACTAACAATTGATAAGTCAACAATCTTAGGTCTTTATCTTGTTCTGATAAGTTTTCCATGACTTTAGACTTACTTTTATCGTTTTTAGGTTTTGATGTGATGTGTTCTACCAATGTAATTGTACTATCTGTAGTTTCAACAGGATTTTCATTTTCAGAATTACCAAAAACTTTATATATTGAAGCAAATACTTTGAAATTTGGTAATCTTGTATTGAAGAAGTCTTTTACATTATAGTTTTCTTTAATTGTTTTAATTAAATTATACTTTTCGTTGTTTAATCTACGATTTGATAATCGTTGACGACTTGATATGACAGCCTCAAGTAATTTAACTGCGTAAGATTCTTGTGAATACTTTTTCTCAGTTATAATACGATAAAGTTCGTATTCTTTACCTAATTCTGTATTTTTATTAAAAAATTCTTTAAATATCTTGACGGCTGGTGAATTTTTTGTGTCATTTAACACATCAACCGTGATTTGACGACTCAATAATTCATATAGAATTGCCGTGTTTTTTATTTTGTTATGTTTAACATTTGAAATAGACATATTTGCTCCAATATCCTTTTATACTACTTTAATAAATATAAAACTTTCAAGAAATGTGTATTTAATCTACACTATTTTTTAGTTTTATCTTCTTTATATTCATTGTATTCTTTACTGACCTCATCAATTTTCTTTTCTTCTGAGATTAATTCTGTCGCCCTACTACCCATGGATTTTTTTAATGCATCATAATGTGCTAATGCCAGTGGTGATGTGAACTTACTTTTTTTATTTCTTGGTTTTCTGTCTTCTTGACCTAATGGGTTACGACCTCTCGCACCACTCTCTTTACCATATTTATTGGCTTCTTTAGGTCTTCCAGCACCTTCAAACCCACCTTCAGGTGAACCACCCTTATCATCAAATACAGAACCAGATGAACTATCTTCATCAAATCCACCACCTGACTGCATGTCACTTGGTGTTCCAACTGATTCTCCACTCTCTTTAGGGTCATTACCTTCTTGTTCAATTTGTTCATGTCTGAACTTATCTTTTTGGTCATCAATAATTTGTTTTCTGACTATATCCTTTTCCTCATCAGAGAAATTAAATATATTATCATAAACCCATTCTGTAGGTAAGATTTTGTCACTTACCATATCACGAGCCAATGATACTTTTGAACTCCACAATTCTACCTTTTCTTGGTCATACATAGTTGATGGATTGGTTAGTTCTAAATCAAAATTGACCAATTCTTCATCTGTATATCCTTGTGAGTACAAATGTACTACTGCTATTTTAGTTAACTCTGAAATAACAATTCTTTGAATTCTTTCAATGGTTCTTGCAAATCTTACATCTTCTGCTGCGAGTGTCGCTTTACCACCTACATTTTCATCAAATCCTAAGAATGCTTTTGGAACTCTTAGTGATGCCAACATTTTATTTTTTAAATATTCAATATCATCAGTTGAATCATAGTCCAATCCACCTAACTCATTGATTTCAGTTCCACTATCTCCACCACGAACTGGTAAGAAAAAGTCTTCTGTTAAGTTTTGTATGTTATATTTTAAATTATACTCACCTGTATTCTCATCAAGGAAAGGTGTTTTCTTCATCTTGTTGATGTTTCTTTGCATATAATTGTCAACTTCATTTGGTGGTATGTTACCAATGTCAATCTTGTAAACTCTCTTTGATGGTGCTCTCATGATTCTATGAATCAACATCGCATCTTCCATAAGTGTTAATTGTTTCCAAGTTTTACGAGCACTTTCCATCATTGATTTACCATAAGGTAAAAAGTTACTATCATTAGTTAATCTGAAGTGAGCAACTTGGAAATTTTCAAATTCAATACTTTTTCCTTGACTCTGTGGATTATTTTGACCAAGATAAGGATGTGCTCCTTCAATACTTTCTAAGTAGAACTTAGTGTAATAAGGATTCTCTGGGTCTTCTCCTTCTGCTCTTACGACTTCATAAGGTGAAAGTGGAATTACATTTGTAATACCATATTTTTCACTAACATCTAAGTAAAGATAAAAGTCACCATACTTACACATATTACGAACCCAAGGCCATAGTGTAAATTCAATATTCATAATATCATAAAATAAATTATGTAATATTTCTTTGATGTTTTCGTTATCAGATTGTATCTTTAATACATCACCATACTCAGATTTCATTGTTGATTCGTCTGAATATATGTCCAATGCACTTGATATAATACTATCACTATCCATTGACTCATAATCTTTGAATAATGCAAGTCTCGCAGCCATCACTTGATGAACGGTTGAATAACCTGTACCAACTAAATCTAAGTTGGAATGTAGTTTTGAATACCTATCAACTAAATGTGATTTTACTTGTGTTTGTATTTGGTCTGTATCAGCGATTTTTAATTTTCTACCACCGACATTTCTTACGATTACATTTGTACTAAATAATCTTCTTAATCTACCAAATAATGTTGTATCTGCCATTTTTTACCTCACTTATAAGAGCCACTCTAATGACTCTTTTTTCTTATCCTTACCAATTTCCCAATCCCACTCACCATTATTATTATCATTTGGTGTGTAAACTCCTTCTTGGTTCATCGCGGTTAAGGTTTTTTTTGTTAACTCAATACCTTCAGTTCGTAATCTTAATGCAGTATCACGAACCCATAATCCGATAGCAAATGACATAACAAGGTCATCGTTATATCCACTCATTGCTTCGGCTCTGTTATTAACATATACAAATGTCAATAACTCATCTATCAATCTATTAGAACGAACCACAACTGATTCATCTCTAAAGTACTCTTCAAGTTTTGCAATAATTAATGGTCTGGTTTTCATTGTAGTACTGAATCCAGCCACCATATTTCTTTCAGATGTTCTAAATTTATTTGTCAATTGATGTTGAACATCTACATATTTTAAATCTTTACTTGTATAAAATAGATTAGGATAATCCCTATCTATTACTTGTTGGATTGTTGCCCAACCAATATTATTGTTTTCTATAATTAGTAAAGCATCGTTATATTCTGTTGAAATACTGACTAACATGTTCCCAAAGTCTTTGGTATTTATTCTACCTTTGTACTCTGCAACTTGTTCTAATGATTCAACTTCAATTATATGAAATGCAGAATAGTCTGTTCCATCTCCTCTACTAACATCAGCACATACTACATAGTTTTTTGTATAGTCTGGCGGTTCCCATATCCAACAATTACTATCAATTCCTCGTTTTTCCATTGGGTCATTACAAGATTTTGTTCTTAAATTTTCTAATAATATTGGGTCAATTACACCAGTACCTGATGTTAAGAAGTCACAATCACATTCTTGTGCTGCACCACTTGGCCCTAATAAAATATCTTGTTCTTTTCTCCAACTTTCATCTCTATCAGGATGTACCGTCCAATGAAGTTTAATGAAGTTGAACATACCTCGTCCATCTTCAGCATCTAACCAAGTTTTGTGAAACCAATTACCAACTCCATTTGGTGTTGACAATGCAATACATTGACCACCAGTTGTTAAAGTAGCTTGAGATGCAGTCCATATATCGTCAATCTTATCAATGAATGCTGCCTCATCAAGTATTAATAATGATAGAGCTTCTGAACGAGCAGCTTCAGGTCCTGATGATACTGCCTTGACTTGTGAACCATTGACATATCGTAGTGATAATTTATTATCCTCAACACATCTTTGTTTCAACCAACTCGGTAAGTTTGCGTGCATAACACGAACCTTAGTAACTAAATTCTTTGCAACATCTTGTTTAGTTGCAATTACCAATATATTTTTATCTTGATGAAATGTCATCATCCACAATGCATAACCTGCAGTTAATGTGGATATACCTAACTGACGAGCCTTAAGAATAATATTCATACGATTACTCTCAAACTCTTCTATTGTCTTTTCTTGAAAATCATACAAATCAAAAGGTACTTTACCTTTGATTGGATGTTGTATCACACAATACTTTCTCAAAAAATACGCTGGGTCTTTTGCAGACTTAATATATTCTTGTTTAATTACTTGTTTAAGTTGTTCTGCCATTAGTTCAGTTCACCTGCAAGTTTAACAGAAACCGAAGTCGCAGCAACTCCATAAACAAACCATAACCATTTGTTTTCGTGCCACTTAGGTTTCACTACCTTAACCTTTTCCTTATAGAGATTAATAGTCTCTGTTTGTAGTTGAAGTTGTTGTGTTCTGAAATCAATAATTAGAGAATCAGATTTTGAATTATCTTCTAATAATTGGATTTGTTTTTCTAAGTCCAATACCAAAGATACATTCAAACTATCTTTTAACTCTAATTCTTTAATTTTGTTAGTGAACCCAAGAACTTCTTCCTCTGAAAAGGTGAAGGTTTTTGAATCTTGCCCAAACAATAAACCAAAAAATAGTATGTAAATAAAATATTTCATGTATATATAAATATATATTACTTACTAAATTTCTTCAAAAATTTTACTGCTTCATCAACATCGTCTGTTTTGACTGCTTCTTCGGCCTTTAAAATTTGTTTTTTAGTATTAGTTACTTTTCTTTTAAGAGTAGCTACTTCTTTTTTGTTTACTCTTTTTTTAGATTCAAGTACTTCTACTTTTTTCTCAAGGTCTTTAACCTCTTCGTTTTTAACTTGAATTGCCTTATCTAATTTTTTGACTTCTTCTTTTTTCTTTCCACCAAAAAATAGATTTGTTATGAATCCGATTATTTTACCAATCATTATTTGTCTCCTTGTATTTGTTTTTCAAAATCTTCTACTTTATCTTTTGCATCTTGTATGAACTTTCTAGCCTCTGTGACTTGGTTTTCAAAATCTTTTTTACCCATTTCCCACTTTTCCTTTTCAAGTTCAGGTGTGTTTACACCTACATTATTTAACCAAGTTTTCTTACCACCTGATTTTTCAAATTCATCAATACTTTGTTCCATATCTATTAAATATGCCTTCTGATTTTCTAATATTTTTAGTTGTGCGTAATCTTCAAACTCACCTTTCATTCTTAGTTTGTTTTCAAATTCTACTTGACAATCAAAACAATGTCCTTTAATTCTCCAAAACTTATCATCAAGTTTTTTCTTCATTGCTTTATCACACTTAGGACAAAACAAAGGCATTCTTGCATCTTGCATTACTTTACTTAATTCTGATTCTCTTGTCTTTCCACCAAGGTCTTCTTTTTTACCTTCGTATCCTACTTGAACATATTCTTTTTCATGTTCTTTTCCTGCCATTAAATCGGCCAAGGCCTTATTCTGTCTTTCTGCTTCTTTACTATATGCCATTATAACTCCTATCCAAATTTTATACTACCGAGTATTTGATTGATTGGTGCAAATGCTCCTGTAAATTTATATACTTTACCTTTGTATTTAAATACTATACCTTCACTTGGTACTATTGCATCTAAACCACCAATCTTCTGTAGTTTTTCAATTTGTAGTTTTAGTTTTTTTAATTTTTCTATTTTATCTGGTTTTTGTAAATCTTTCATTGCACTGATAATTTCTTTTCTCATTTTTTGAATAGTCTTATCAGGATTAACTGCCATATATCCACTTATATTTTTAAGTATTTCTGCACCTACTTGGAAGAATAATACCTCAAATGGTTTTATATTTTGTTTAAATATTTTATTATGGTCAAACTTATCTGTCTTTAATATCCAATCTAAAAACTTTTGATTTTTACCAAAGTCTTTTTTGATTTGTGGTATCTTATATGACTTATCAAAGTATGCCCATCTCTTTACCAACTTGGCAAATTGTGCAGGTTTTAATTTTACTTTAAATTGTTTTGATGCATTATAAACATATTCTCTCCAATATGATTCATGATACATACCTAAAGTATCTTTATCACTCAATGCATATTGTGATTGTAGTTTTTTTAATTTTCCTAAATACATATTTTTCTTCTTACCAAAATTTTGTACCTTTGGTACGGTCAAGAAGTTTGGTTTACCAATCTTAAACATTTTTTGTATATGGTTGTTTGTTTGTTTAATCATACCTGCCAACATACGAGCTGAATCTTTTGGTTGTCCAATTGGTCTACCACTTTCATCATACTCTAATGTTCCGTGAAACACTATTTCTGCTACATCGTAATCTACTACATTTGAAGTTGCTGGATACATAACCTCTAAGTTCATCCATCGTTTTCCATTACCAAATATCTTCTCTTGTTGTTTATCTGATAATGAACCGATTGATTTTTCTAAATCTTTCATTGCACCTACAAAAGCCTTTTCTATATTTCCTCTACCACTAAACATAGATTTTATTCCACTTGTTGTTGGTGATGTTTTACCAAAATTCTTTAGGTGTCCTTTGTTACGAGCTGCTCTTAACTTACCATCAATCCAACTTACCATTAGATTTTGTCCATCAAGTTTCTCTGTAACACCATCTTCTCTATCTAACTTTCCTCCCAATCCATTAATAACTATCATCTTCAAATCTGAAAAGGTCAAATTATTATCATCAAATGGATGAGACATATGTCCATATGCTCCACCTTCTATTAATAAGTTGACTTCTTTCATAAATCCTTCTTGAATATCATCAATTGCGTCACCCATAGATTCATCACCTGGTGCTAAATCAAGTTCAACTGCTCTTTGTGTATTTTGGTCTTGTGTTTGAACACCTGGTAATGCAGGAGCTTCAACAGGTACACCTGTCACATCTCTTTCATTATCTGTCAATCCAAACCACTTTACCACTTCAAAGTCAAGTCCACTAATTACATTCTCTAACCATTTCTTATATGCCTTAACTGGGTCTTCACTTGGGAATCTTTCACCATATGGGCCGGCACCTCTTCTACCATATGCAACCGTAGGTACTTTATCCATTCTTGTAGTGAAATCTAATCCTGGGTCATTTGCGTTTTTACCCAATATATAATGAACTAACTCCCAACCAATACCTTCATCTGAACTTTTGTACATTGACTCTATCCATTCTTTAGAATGTTTTTTGTAGTCACTAAATCCATCATAAAATGTAGGTGGGCCATCATCAATAGGAAATAAATTTGTATTAGAACCCTCTTTTAATAATTCTGATAAATCATTTCGTATTAAGAAACTATCAAACATCTCAAATAATTTCTTAAACTTATTAGTCATCATATTGTAAACACCTTTATCATAATATCCAAAGGCTTGTTTAAATAATTTAGGTCTTTCTTCTTTCTTCACTTTTGGACTACCTAATAGATTTCTCATTACGGTTCCACTTACCTCTTGTCCACCCACTTTGATAGATTGGTGTGGTGCAGTAAGTATGTATCCATGTTGTTCATAACCCTCTAAATTCTTTTTGTTCTTTTTAAAATCTTGATAATAAGTTTTACCACCACTTTTCTTTTTACCACCAACTAATCTTCCTGCGTCTTTTGCACCAAAGATATAAACAACTGCAGTTGTTTCTGGGTCAAACTTTTTCAAAGCGTTGTTTGCAACATATGGTGTTTTTTCTTTTACGATTTTATTTTTTGGAACACCCATTTTTGTCATATGACGAACTTTTTCTGAATAGTTCATTGGGTGTCTTGGTGGTTTTTTGATATCACTTGTAGTAATATAAACATCATCTACTTGTGACTTCAACCATTTATAAGTTTTAAAGTGATGAGGCCCAAATGGTTGAAATCTTCCACCATAAATACCAATCACTTTTTTAATTTTTTTATCTTGTTCGTTCACTTTTTTATATCCACTACCATAAGGAACTGAAGTGTTACCTTTTCGTTTCATCTTCTCAACACCTTTTTTACTTGGTGATGGAATGGTTCCTGCAGGTGCACCGAACTCTTCCTTTATATCTTTAACACCTGTTAATGTATATCCCAATACTTCTGCATTTTCTGTTCTTTCTTTTTCAAATTTTTTCTTATCACTCTTTGATAGTTCTCCACCAAATCCTTCATTTATAATACCACCTCGTTGGTTATACCATTTTCTAAATTGTGCTGGTGAACCTACGGTGAGTTTACCTGTTGCGATTTTTTCTATTGCTTTTCTAATAGATGGATAATCACTTCTCTTTAATAAAAATACATCTTGAATATGAATTTGATTAACAAGTATTTCGTTCCATCCGTGTTGTGATGGTTTATCTTTTTGACTTAATATGTGTCGTTTGATTTGTGGTTTGTATTTATTAATAATTTTATAACCCATATTAATATACTTTTTAATCCATTTTCTTTTGATAGGGCCCATTAATTTTTTCAGTTCTTTTTCTTTACGCTCATAACCTCCTTCATAGTCATCACCGTAATAATCAACCTCTTTCATCCACTTATCTTCTACTTTTCTTTCTATTTTATACCAAGAGCTTCTATCCATTTTATTACTTTCAACGGCAGACTTTAATTCTTTATACATTTTACCACCAGCAACTTTACCTGCTAAATCTTGAATCGCAATCCATCTACGACCTGTGTTATCTGGCATTGATTGCATATCTCTTGTGCTTGCAACTAATAAAGTTCCTTCTATTTGATAAATGATACCACCACCTGATTGTATACCTTTTCCTTTT
>Ga0181369_1000168_pt1 | contig 18690 bp, 10 predicted proteins | sample LowvirmetaG_8_FD_130088 | JGI IMG/M metagenome (GOLD analysis project Ga0181369, IMG submission 130088) | Marine viral communities from the Subarctic Pacific Ocean - Lowphox_04 viral metaG | ecosystem: Environmental > Aquatic > Marine > Oceanic | place: Subarctic Pacific Ocean | collected... | reverse complement strand
GGTAGCGGAGTAACAGCAACTGAAACAGCGGCAGGAGAAATTCAAGTAGAAGTAGATGGTACTCCTGACACATACAATCTCATGTCAAGCACTGCTTACTTTAGAGCAGTAAGAACATCAGGAACTACGTATTCAATATCTCCACCTATTGGAGTAGCAGGGACTCCTGGTTCTGGAGCATGTAGACTAGGAGGAGTAGGACACTCTTCTGTTGCAGCAAGCACTGCATCAACTTGTCTGTATCCCGATGCTGCTAATTGGGAATCAGCTGTAGCCGATATAAACTTTGCATCTCCTGCACTTGTAACAAAGGATGACCAATACACTTTAGCCATTCCTATTCCAGTTGACTTAAGTATTGGGGACCAAATTGTACTAACAGCAAGAGTATGGATGCTTCAGGCAGGGGGCTCTCCTAAATTAAGCACATTTATTGGAACAGGTGCGTGTGATTCAGAATTAGATATAGCTACTTTAGATGCCACAGCACATGCCTTAAGCACAGTGGTGACAGGAAGAAACGGAGATTTCCAACAGGGGTGTATAAGAGTTACCCATACTTTAGCATCTGCTCTAACTTCTACAAACAACCATTTATTTGTAGGATTTGGGTGGCAAGGGTGGAGTCTAACAGCAGACCCTAACCCTTATACAGAAGAGGCTAGTGTTAACTGGAACTTAAGTATAGTTAAAAACTAATAATGGAAAAACTAATAATCGACCAACAACTTGTAGAAGATATACGAACTTTTATTTTACAATCAAAACAAGAGTTCGCAACTACTCAACAAGTGATTAATTTATTGAATCGAATTCAAAACTTGGAAAAAATAGAAAAAGATGTCGTGTAATTGTAATTGTAACAGCAATGCTGCTTGTAGTAGCTATATCAAAGATAAATGTATTGTTTTAAGTAAAGCATTACCCGTTTGTGGTATATCTGATATTCCAGTAGGCACCGATTACGATACGGTCATTGCTACGGTAGTGTCTACGCTGTGCAGTAGGATACCTAGTGGAGGATTTAATGGCACATTTACTAATGGGGACGGTCAAACGGTATCCGTGGTTGATGGCTTGATTACTAATATTTCATAATTTGTAATATGTCTTGTACTAATAACAATAATTGTAATGACTGCAGTCCCATAAATAATTGTGATTGTAATTGCTGTCAGGGACCTACAGGGGCAGCAGGCCCCGTGGGGCTAAGAGGACCTACAGGAGCAGCAGGAGCAGTAGGCCCCGTAGGACCAGCAGGTCCAACAGGTGTTACAGGAGCAACAGGTTCCGCAGGACCCACAGGGGCAGCAGGGGCAGCAGGTGTTACTGGCCCAACGGGAGCTACAGGACCCGCAGGTGCTACTGGTTCAGGTGCAACGGGGGCAACAGGGCCAACGGGAGCAGCAGGAGCAGTAGGTGCACAAGGGGTGACTGGTCCAACAGGAGCCACAGGCCCTACGGGAGCCACAGGCCCTACGGGAGCATCAGGAGCTAGTGTAATATTCTTTGATGGGACGGTTAGGACAATAACAGGTGCCTACACTCCAGCGACTTGGGCTAATGTAGATAGCGATATTATCCCAGGAAACACTTTACAATCTTCTGGAGACCATTTAGATATAACACTTCGATATAAAGCTACAGCTGGCGGTGGAGGAGGTAGTAGCCCTGATTGGTCAGGTGTGAGATTACTTATTAATAATAATACTACAAATTATATTGTATATGACCTTTCTGCACCTACGGCATCAGTACCTGGAACAGACCCACCATTTACATATCTCCAAAAGTTTGATGCTAAAAACTTCGATAACCATGTACGTTGTCGAGTAATAAGACAAACAGCTTCGACAGGACATGTTGTTCCAGAAGTTTTTTCAGGGGGTGACACTCTCCAGTATAATAGAAATGCTTACCCTGTAAGTGTCCCAACATCAGGGGCCAATAATTTTTCAGGATTTGATTTTTCATTACCTACAACTATTTATTATCAATTTAATCAAGGGACAGCAGCAGCAGCTATTGAATTAGACTTAACATTGATTAATTTACATAAAGTATAATTATGCCTATAATATTTAATCAAAAAACAATAACGCTTCCGACTTCAGGAACTATACCGTTAGGGATGACTGAACCACAACAAAAGTATGTTGTTGAATCAGGGGCTATTACTTTAACAGGAAATATAAATATCCAAGAAGGAGGTACTGCTCTAGAAGGTACAACTTACAACTTTAAGTACCAAGCTAACGTTACGCTAAGTGGTAATTCTATTTTCTTTTTTGGGTCTGCAATGCCGTCTACATTGGTTGACAAAACTTGTAGCATTGTGGCCTATTACAATGGAACTGCTTGGGATGTTCAGTACATACCTGACCTAGACCAAAATGGTGCAATACCTCCAAGTGTTTTACCTCAAGATGCGGCATTCACTTCGGTAAATGCATTCGGAGGAGGGGGTATTGCTTATACAGATGCGTTACTAACTAATGATGCCACTAATCCATTACAATATAGATTTAAGGCAGACGAAACATTAGAGTGGAGAGGGCAAATGGACAAAGCTGCAGGGGCTTTAGGTAGCACGTTAATATTCACAATGACTGGCGGCTACAGACCTGTAAATGATAAGAAATACATTATTCAAGTTTATAATGTAACTACAGTAGCTTATGAAAATGCATTACTAACTATTGGGGGTAGTGCAGGGGCAAATCCTGGTGAGTATCGTATCACATGGGCAGTACCTGCAAATGCTTACGAATGGTATGCAGACGGGTTTTTCCCACATAAAGCTAAGGAATAATATACGGGTGGTTTTGGTTGGTTATCCACCTGTAAGGGGGTTCCTCGTGAACCCCCTTTGTATTTGTAACATATTTGGTTATTAGAGTAATTTTTCATATTTTTAGGGCATGACGGTAGGTGAATTTATATCAGATGTAAAGAACTCTGTAAAAGCTTTGACGAAGGATGATAGACTAAGTAATAAGTATATTCATTCCCTAGCTAAAGACTACACAAGTTATTTATTGTCTCAAAGGTCTTTGAGAGATGTTTTTAGAGACAGTACTATATTTACAGAAGTTACTTGTGTTGGCATGGAAAGGGTGCGAGCTGACAAGTGTGACATTGCTGAGTTTAGAAAATGTGATAAATTGATGAAATCAACTTGTGAGATGCCGTCAATATTTAATTCATCTATAGGTCCTATTGTAATAGCCATTTACAATATTACAGGCGATATAGAGTATCAAGCGTTAAGAACCCCAGCAGACTACAAAAAACAACAGAGAAGGAAGTTCCAAAATGCCACAAACTACTACTACCTTGCAAACAATCATTTATATGTAGTAGGTAGTACTCCAGAGAGAGTATCTATTATAGCGTTGTTTGAAGATGAGTTTGAGGCACAAACTTTTTCCGAATGTTCTAATGTAACTGAATGTGAGTCAGCACTAGATTATAAAATCATTATTCCTAACAAATACGTGTCAACTGTAAAAGACCAAGTAGTACAACACATAGGTACTACAAATCGAGCTATCATGGAAGACGAAAGACCTGATTTGGATTCTAATCAAAAAACGGGTATGGGAATACAGGGAGGCACTAGAGGTGTCAGGCCTACAAGGGGGACCTCTTCATCTTCTTCTAGCTCAAGACGTAGAACTAGGTAATGGTAGAATATAAGAGAGGAGATAGAAAGCCATCTTCGTGGGGTAAACCTAAATCTCTTTTGGCTGATAATTTTTGGGCAAAAATAGAAAAGGCAAATCCCAATATAAAAGGTAGGCATACTAAAAAAGAATGGGTCATAGCTAGAGATGAGTTTTGGAATACTGTAGCAGATATAATGATATATCAGCCTAATGGGGTAGTACTTGATGGATTAGGCTACTTCTGCTTTCCAGCGTACTCTAAAAAAACTAAAGTCCCTTATAAGAATAAGACTACATTTAAAACAAAAGGTCTAATCTACTACAATCAGTTCTTTGGAAAAATATTTAATAATATTTTCTTGTCGGGACTAAGCTTTGAATTGGCAAGAAAACAAAAAAAGAAGTGGAGACATGAGTGTGAGGAAGGCAGACAATACTTATGTCATTACAAAAATATAGATAACATCGTAGGTAATGGAACAAAACGCATACATCCCACTAGAACAATTTATAGCTGATATTACAGCTAGTAATTACTTTAAAGATAATCCGCAATTAGTGGATGATGCTTCTATTGCTAGATGGGTATACATGAAGCTAAAGAATTATGGAAGAAACATCATGGATAAATACGAGCAAGTTATCCACGTAGATGACTACAGAGCTCAAGTCCCTGAAAACTTTTCATCCTTAGTTCTTGCTGTGTTTTGTGAACCACACTTAATTAGTGTTCCTGGTGATACTGAACCACTTAGAGTTCAATCTAGGTTATACGCAGAAAAAATAAGCTGTCCTGAAGATAGCATATGTACAGAGTGTCTTCCGTCTTGCAAAGATGGGAGTTGTGCAGATAGGGTAGTAGAGAATCTCTACTTAGACCCCACTACTACGATGAGTGTTTTGTACAGAAATCCTGTTTACGTTAAAATTGGTAAAGATTTAATTAGAAACCAATGCGAAACAAACTGTATTAATAGACATATCAAAGATAGTCCTTACTCTATGAATATAAAAGGGCACACAGTATATGCTAACTTCAAGAAAGGAGCCATCTACATTCAGTACTATGGTATTCCTATGGATGAAAACTGTCTGCCAGTCATACCCATTACCCCTAATGGATACCTAGAAGAATACCTAGAATATCATATTAAAAGAAAAATACTAGAAGATGCTATGCTTTCAGATGATACTACAAACAAGCAGTACATCTACAGCTCTTATATGCAACAAGAACTTGATTTAAGTGCTAAAGCAAAGGCTGATACATCTAAGATTAACATGACAGCCTTGTTTAAGGCTATGGGACATAATAGATTCCGTATGCATAAGTACGATGTCTATTTAGGAGCCTTGAAATCTAATTATGCCGAAACTGGTCCTCAAGCTGGATTTGGTACATTATCAAACCCCAACCCATTTAGATTCTAATGAAGCAGGATAGGTCGCTAAATGTGCCAGTAAAGGGTATGAACAGAGATGCTCACCCTACTTTATTCGATGAGAAATCATACGTACAGGCTATTAATGCCAACTACGAGAATAAAGATGGTGATGCAGTTAAACTCCAAAACGAAGACAGTAACATCCTTTGTTCTAGATTTGTTAGCGGGTTTAGAGTTATTGGGCACACTACAGACATACGAGAAAATCGTGTTTACTTCTTTTTAGTAAATACTGCAGAGGGGCAGTCCGAGATAGGGTACATTGAATATGATGGTAATGAGCCTTCCTTACCTACCGATACTACTTCTGAGTGTGGATGCGATATTAAAACAATATTGGCAAATGGGTTAGAAAATGTAACCCAAGTTGCTACTTGTGAGTATGAGACTGTAATTAAAGACTATGACTGCCCAGACGGCACTACTGAAGGAGAGGGATGTCTTAATTTTAATATCAACTATCCTGTATCAGCAGTCATCAAGCCTGAGAAGTGTGGCTCTGTACTGTATTTTACAGATGACCTAAATCCAAGACGTAGATTGGAAGTAGATAAAATAGCTCAGTACTCTAAGAAAACTATTTTCTGTGAGGACAATGCAATACTTCAAGTTAATTTTGCTGACACTCCTACCACAGTAGCTCCTGGCACATACGCTAGTGGGCCTACAGAAACAGATGAGAGTGGTACGGGAGCTGAGTTTAACATTGTAGTCTCTGCTGGTAACCTTATTACTAATGTTATTATAACAAACGGTGGTGCAGGATATGAAGCAGGTGACAGGATAAAAGTATTCGGAACCTCTTTAGGGGGCACCCCAGCAGATAATTTTTACTTCACAGTAAGGTCTGTTGATGAAGATTGTGATTGTGGGAAAAAAGAAGTAGATGTATGCATCAATTGCAATAAGTTGTACATCTTACCTAGACACGAACCTTTATGTATTGAAGTAGTAGACTCTGTGGTAGGGGGAGAACTTCAGCAAGGACAATACACATACTATGGAGGCTACTGTGATGAGGCAGGGCAAATGATTACTCCATACACTGCAATATCAGGAGCAACTTCTGTAAAAAACTCAAACAAAAATTCCTACGCCCCAACTGAGATTGATGAAGTTACAAACACAAGCCTTAAGTTAAAAATCAATAATCTAGACTCAAGTTTTGAGTACTATAAAATTGCAGTAAGACAAATCACTGATTTAACAGGAGGGCAAAGAATATTTGACCTGGGAGTATTTAGTACTTCTACAACTGAGATTATACACAGCAGTTCAGCTAACCTAACTGCAATAGATGATTCGTCAGTTATATTCTCTAGAATACCTGATTACACAAATGCTAAAATTGTAGCTAAATCAAACAACACCCTCTTCTTTGCCGATTTAGAGGCAAGACCTATACCAAACCTACAGCCCGTAGTTAATTTAATGGGAGAGTTTGCTACATGGAGAACAGCTATAGCTGATGAAGACTTCTATGAAGAACCAAGAGCTATTGCAGAGTATAGAGGATACCTAAGAGATGAAATTTATCCTTTAGGTATTATGTTTATTACTAAAGATGGGTATGAGACTCCTGTCTATCCTTTAGTATCTAGGTTTAGCAGAGCTGACTCAACAGACCCTAACGATAACGATGTTTTATTTCAAGAAGGCATTGACTTACCTACCCAGACAACACTAATAGACAACTTCTTGGCTAATGACAACCCAACTACTAGTTGGCAAACAGATGTATACTCTGTTTTACGATTTGGTTCTGAAAATTGTGGGGAGGGGCTTAGAAGACAAAAGTGGCAATTTTACAACACAGCTGTTACGTTTGATAGCAGACTATACAGCCAACAGGCTTGTCAAAACTTATTTGAAATAGAATTAGAACCAAAGCTTATCGAGAGGAGATGCACATCTACAGGTTCGGTAGAAATATTTGTACCACCTGGAGGTATAGTATTGACTGACTTTGACCCTGAAGAAGAGTTTGTGTCTCTAATAGACTATATTAACGAAAACAATGTAACGTCATTACCTGCAGAACTGCAGACCGCAATAAGTGATTTAGAAAATGAGTTTCTAGATGCTGATGGTAATTTTTGTGATGACTGTGCCCCAGCAGAATTATTCCCTGAAGGATGTGTTACAGAATCTAATCCTGCTACAGTAGTTAGCTCAGAGTTTACAATTATCAATACGTCAGTCGCTTGTGACAGACCTTCAGAAAGTTCATCACTAGAAGGAACTTGTGATACTGGTTCTGCAGAAGTCACCTATACAAATGAAGGACTACCCTGTGAATTAAATGTAGAGGAGACATATATAGGTTGTGAAGGTAGTTACTACCAAAGACTACCTGATACACAAGAATGTGAGAGCTTATATGTATATGCTATAGAAGTAGATGGCAAAGGCAGAAAAACTGAAGTACTCACAGTAGGTAAAAACATTAATGAAGGTGGATTAAATTATTGGATACAAGGAGCAAAAGGATGTAAAGATGCTTGTCCTGATTTAAATTTAGGTGAATTTACAGGTAATGACCCAAATATTTTCGAAAGGTTTCCTAACTATCTGAATAACACAAATGCAAATCAATCTTACTCAATCGTAGCTCTCCCATATGACCCATCTAATGAGAATGATATAAATGCACTAAGGTTCCTTTTCCCAAATCCAAATAATCCAGACGGTAGTGGAGGGGGTACACCTCTAACTTGGTTAGAGACTAAACAACAGCTTTTAAGTACAGTACCAACTAATGCCTTTCTATTTGCTCCAGGACAAGCAGGAGCTGTGGGCGATAGTATTGTTAGAAGGTATGAAAGAGAGTATTGTAAATGTTGTATAACAGAGAAAGACGGTACCACTCCTGAATCCCCTGAGTACAATGGACCTGATGCAGGTTATCAGGACTACGAAGTGGCACTAAGATTTGAGGACCACGTACATAAAAATGCTCTTTGGTATGAAGTAACGGATATAGACACACCGTTTATAATTATTGATTTAAGTAAAGTTAAAAATCCCGAAAGACATCATAGAGACTGTGCTATCTACTCTAGATTTTTCAGGGTAAGTGCTTTTGATGCAAGTTTAAATCTTCTTCAAACTACTGAAGACCATGATGCTTGTAAGCTTGTCAGGGTAAGTGGGGAGGAAATGAATGATGGTGTGGTTAACTTAGATAGTGAGGGAATGGGGGCACTATCAGGATGGGAAGTATTTTATGCACCTTCTTCACAAAATGCAGGAGAAGCTCCTTCTACTAATAATGGGGCGGCATACGGTGTCGGTGGGAATGGTCCTCTAATTGTTGAGCGAGACGGAGTACTATGTATTAAGACTGAAGATGCAGATGGTAATCAAATAGAAAACCTATACATCACTGTCGAAAGTGCTATAGTAAGCACAAATATAGAAAATTTAGATGTCCCAGCCAATTGGGATATTTCAACAGAAGGAGAAGATAACACATCTCAAGCTTATGCCACTGCATCTGAAAACTGTTTTAGGTTAGGGGTATTTAGACCAGCAATAGAAAGCGTAACTCTTACTCTTAATGATGCGACTGCGGATACTTTAAATCTAAACGGGTCATCGATATGTACATATGCAGCTTTATGTTGTATCCCTGAAGATAAACCTATCCAATGTGACCCAATACCAAACCAGCACGGACGGTTTGCATATTGGGAATCTACAACTAATTACCCAAATAACGAGTTCTTGTACAATAGTCAGAATATGTTATCTGACGTATCTACTTTGGATTTAGGATTCTTAACGGGTACTGAGCTTGAATCGGTACGAACTGCTTTTGAAAATTATTATCTAACAGCAGGACAGCTAAACTCAAATGCTGACTTCACATGTAAACCAATAAGACACTTTAAATTTCCTGATAATCACAAAGCCCCTATTTTATATGACGAGGCTTATAACTCGCCTGGTCAAAATAGCAAGATATCTGTTATAGGAATGCATATTGACAATAGAATCATTAATGAGTTCTTAGATTTGGCTGTAGCTAATTCACTTGTAAAACAAGACTTTAGAGATTCTATTACTAGTTACAAAATAGTAAGAGGGGATGCAAGACTTAATCAATCTATTGTAGGTAAAGGATACCTATACGACATGATTGAGTATAAACAAGATGGTCCTGGTATAAATACTAGAGCTTTCTTTAGTAACTTCCCTTATAACGATTACAGCGATAATGAATTAATTTACGAGGACGAAAACTTCGACAATCTTGTAAAACACCAAGGTACAAATGGGGAGAACAAAAGATTTTCTTTCTTGTCACCTGATACATCATTTAACAAGCCTAACTTACCTTTTGAAATGTACTACGAAGGCTACTTCTCAGGTACGTCAAGAGGTGTGTTTTCAGAAGTAGATAATCATCCTAAGATGATTGTCCTCTCTCCTAAAGCTTATTCGTTGGCTAAGGTGTTGGCTACTACTGAAATAGTTCTTGATTTAACTTTAAATATATCCTCTTTTATTGCTGAGTTAGACGTAGGAACAACTACTAATATAGGTGGGGCTATAGCTGCTGGTATTTATGCACTAGCCCACTCTGCTTCTGCTTTTTCAAAAGGTAGAATTAAAGTAGAAGAGTGGTTAACTATTTTTAGAAATCTAGGTCACAGAACAAACTTTGCTTATTACTACACTTCTGTAGGTCTCTATAACAATGAAGAAAAGTATAATTTCAATACTCTTCAAGGAAACGTTCTTAGAGGGTTATCCGAAAAACTTTATCTAGGACCTGGTAGATTCCGAATAAATGAAGTAGGTGAGACACAACAGACATCTATCAATAATAACTTAAGAGAATCTTCTGTTTACTTATACACGCCAACAGAGGTCACCCCTCCAACAGGATTTACAGCGTTAGAACAGTCTAGATTTACTGGAGGTGAATTAGGTTGCGATGATAGCACTACCACTAAAGAGAACCTCGGTAGTATCGCATCTGCTTATGTTAGTTTAAAAGACTTTTTACCAAATCAGTATGGGGCTATCAACTCTGTCATATGGCTACCTACTCCATATTGTGCTGACCTTGAAGCATCTAACACATGTGACATTGTATTCGGAGGAGATATTTTCTTATCAAGATTTTGGACTAAACGTAAGTTTCCTCTTTTCAACAAGTTTATGATTCAAGGCCCAAATAGATTGGCCGACTTGACTCCGTTTAAATATTCTTTAGAAAGAAACGTAGGTTATCCTAGATACTTTATAGATTACTTAACAGGAGAAGATGACCCTGGAAGATTCCTAGGAGTCAATATGCGAGCCCCTTTCCTTAGCAGTGCCTATGAATTTGATTGTCTAGACATTACTACACTCAAAAAAGGCAGAAGAGGCAGAAGAGGTAAACAGAAGACATCGTTATACATCCAGCAGGGTTCTAAATTCTACTTGGCATATTACGGTATACCAGGGTTTATAACAGAATCTAGAATCAATCTAAACCTAAGATATGGTAGAGACGATGAAGCACAAAGTTTCTACCCTGCAAAAGCTGATTATGAAAATTGGACCCAAGAGAACAGAGTATCTATTATAGAAGATAACTTCTACTATTACAACAACTTATATAGTCTAAGTCCTGGGTTATTCCCGTTCACAAGAATTAGAGATGCCTATGACCCTGCAGAAGATAACTGTAGGTTCAGCCACCCAGACCGCGTTATCTATTCATTACCTGACAATAATGAGAACGATTTATTCGATAACTTTAGAATATTCCAAGCACTTAACTTCTATGATTTCGGCAGTAAGTATGGAGACCTAATAGATATTCGCAACATAGAATCTTCTGATATTTTAGTACGTTTCTCAGATGGTGCAGTTATCTATCGAGTGTATAACATTGTAGAAGGTAGCCAACAAAACTTAGTAGAGCTTGGAACAGGAAGTATGTTTGCTCCTGAAAAAGCAAAAGAGTTCTTTAGAACTGAGTTAGGTTACGGAGGTACTCAACACAGAGCAATGGTGTCTTGTCAGTACGGACATTTTTGGGCTGATGCTAAGAGAGGTAAAGTTTTTCAGCTTGCTAGTGGAGGCACTAAGATGGATGAAATATCCATGAAAGGTATGAAGAATTGGTTCAGAGAGAACCTACCTTTTAGAATACAGAAGCAATTCCCTGACATCCCTAAAGACATGCTAGACAACAACTTTGATAGCTTAGGTCTTGCTATGACATGGGACGATAGATTTACAAGGCTGTTTGTAACAAAATTGGATTGTAAGGTAAAAAGTACTATATTAGTGTACACAGGTTCTGAGACTGGTACTATACCAAATAATAGTATTAGAATTAAGGATTTAGACTTTGTGTATAGGAACGCAGTTGGAGGGGATTCTATAGTCAATCCTAAAGATGCTACCTACTTTGAACAAGCCTCTTGGACGATAGCTTACAGTCCACTAACGCAATCATGGGTATCATTCTATTCCTTCTTGCCGAACTACTACGTGTCTTACCAAAACTACTTCTCTTCGGGGTTGAACTATGGTGAGTCAAGTGAAATAGGAATATGGAATCACCTACTTGGTAAGAATCAATCTTTCCAAGTTTACTATGGTAAACTATATCCTTGGGTTCTTGAAGTTCCTGCACCAACTAACTATCAAACTAAGATGTATGAAGATTTCTCATACAGGCTAGATGTTAGAAGATACCGAAACGAGTTTGATTACGGTTACTACCAAGATAACTTTGATACTATGGTTCTCTACAATGACAGAGAGTCTACAGGTCTGCTAAACTTGATAACACAAGTTCCGAATAGTCAATTACAACTCGTACAATATCCTAACTTCAATACAAGTAGTATTGACATACTAGCTACTAACCAAGACTATACTTGGTCAGTAAACTACTTCTTTGATAATGTTAGAGAAAACTACACCCAACCACTATGGATAAATAATTTAGATAACGTTAATAAAACATTAAACAATACTGCTTTCAATTACGTGCCTTCATTTAAGAATCATATCCGAGGACAGTACTTAATCGTACAACTATCCCAAAATGATGAATCGAGACTGAAGTATATATTTGAAAACTACACCACAGACTCTTACATGTACGATGCTTACTAATCTTAATAAATATCAGGGCACTACCACAGACGAACCAAAGTTTAGGCTTTACGACCTTTATAGGGGTGTAGAGATGGACGAAGGTAAATTATATGGTGATGAGGAAATGATGGATTTTAAAGATAGAGAGTTTTCTGCATTGGTTAATCCTGATTTACAAGAAAGTTTCACAAAAGGTACTGGGACCTTTGTTCCTGATGGGGGAGATGTTTCCGTGCTACTTAATGATTATGGAGGTTCTGGTGTAAGTAGATTTGTTTTTATGCCTGATGGGGACAATAATCAAAATAATTTTAATAGGATGCTCGCTATGCATGCTGCAGGTTTCCATCCAGATGTTGTGAAGTACCAAATTGGTGCGGGTAATTATAGAAATGCAATTAATAGTGATTTCCAATTACCCAAAGGCTTAGAAGGTGAGGTGATGATACTGGAGGCATTAACAGAGCAACTGAAAAATCCTGAATATGTACCTGATTTAGATAAAAAAGATAGAGAAGCCCAAATAAATATGAAGCAGGCTGGTCTTACTCCTAGGGATGCTCCTCAGTACATACAAAGTGTTGTAAACTCAATAAATGAGCAGGGGGCGGGGTATGAAGATTTACTTTCAGGTAAAGTACTTAAGGGAGCAAATTCAGATAATGTAAGTAATTTAATAGACTATTATTATGAAACTGGTCCAGAAGGCTTTAACCTTAGTGAACAGGGTAGAAGGACTATACTTACTGGAGAAGATAAAAGTCGTGCTGTTAATTTCTATGACGATTTGATACAAAATGAGATTCAAGGTTTATATGATTTAATTGAAAGTCTTGACCTTTCCGATAAAAATAAAAAAATCATTAAGGACCGAGTTGATGCCCAAGCTGCCATAAACTTTCAAAGTCCTAATCCTAATATACGGGTTGAGGCCCCAACTGAATCAGGAGTTGGAAACATAGTTCTTCACAATCTTATTCCCCAACAATTTAATTATAAAAACCCAAAACTTACGAGTTCTGAGGATATAAAGGTTCAGTCTGATTGGGAAAATGCTATAAATGATGCACTTCAAATAATGAAAAGCCAACGAGCAGCGTTAGATGCAGGTGTACAAGGAGCGTTAGAGATTACCCCAGAGAATTTTTTCAATTTAGTGGTTCAAAATTTACCTGAATCTGCTTATGAAGCAAGTAATATTGAAGGGGCTGTAGGTCAAATTAAACCAGAGTATGCACAAGAGATGCCAAATGTGCAAGAATTACTACAGACTGGTACTAACATGTTAATGTATGATAGAGGTCCTATAAACAACATAAGGCAGTTACGTAATGACATTGTAGGTAATTTTGTTAATTTTAGAAATCAACAATTCAAAGATTATGACGAAGCGTATACTGAAAATATGGGTGATGTTAATGTTGATTATTTTAGGGATTTTAACGTAGATGAAAATATACCAGGAGGTTACACCGACCCATATACAGGTAAAATTTCCTATAATCTTGCAGACTTGCCCAAAGGAGTTGACGGTAATCCATACCTAACAACCTACTATAGCAACTACCGTCCTAGAGAAGCTTCTGGTTTATTAGATTATACCAAAAGGTTTGGAGAAAATTTGTTTAGAGGCAGTCCATTTGCTTTTTCAAATCAACAGGACTTTAAAAGAGATTTTCCTGGTTTAGCAAATACAGCAACTGGAGCATATTATATACCTGCTACTACTTTAGATTTTGGCTCTAAAATGTTGGCTAAAGGTATTCTTGCCACGGGCATTGACCCTCATACAATGGTGCATAATGCGTTTAGAGGCAAGACATCGGAAATGAGTCAAGGTAGAAGAGAGTATTTAGAAGACCTAGCAGGAGGACCTATTCTAGGTCTTACTTTTGATAGAAAGCCTGTTTGGGCAGGACCGAGTGCAGCAGAAGCTAATCTTTATAAAGGACTGAATACTGGTCCTGGTATATACACTGATTCTCCCTCATCTTTTATGCCAACCTCTCCTGATGATTATACTTATTCAGGGGCATCTTTAAATTTAGAAGGTACAGGTGATGTGGGTTTTGATTATTTCGGAAATCCAATATATAAGAACAAAGATGGTTTTGTACCAGGTTCTAGGTATGGTAACCCTCTGTTTCCGTTGGATTTATTTGCTGGCGAAAAAACACAAGAAGATATTTATAATACATTTGGTATGCCTGGCTCTCTTGCCTTTAACATTGCTGGAAATTATGGTATGACTAGATTCCCTGGAGCAGCATTACGTGCAGGAAAGAATCTTGCTACAAAAGGATATAGGACTACAATAGACCCTTCAGGAGCTTACCAAACCTCAAGAATCTATAGTGGCTTGGAACCTTTAAAGAAAATAGTAGGTAAAGGAACAAACTTTTCACGCATAGACGATGTTGCCTCAAATACTTCTATGATTGAAGGTACTGTAGGTCAAGGATTCTTCCGACCTAAACAATATTTTGCAGGAACGGGTACAACAGGCATAATACCAAATACTCTTGGAACAGGGAGTAAAACATTTAGTTTGAGAAAGCCTACTTCCCAATTTAATTTATCTAGAGGAATTTCAGGAGAGTTAAGTCAAGGACAGCTTTCAAATCCTAAAGGTACTAAAGGACCTGCTTTTGGTTTTGGTGAATTTCCTATGGGTAGAAATGTTATTGTAGGAGGACAAGAAGCCAATGCTCCATTATATTTTAGAAGTCAATTTTTAAACAGAAACACATTACCATCATTGTTTACACAATAAAAAAAAACTATGCATAATCAAAGTATAAAATATCAAGGACTCCCAGTCGGAGCAGCAACTAGGGCTGTTAGACCAACATTTACTTCTAGGTTTTTTAATCCAGGAAGACTTGCAACAGCGTTAGGTACAGGAGTTAGAAGATTTGCACCCACTTTCGATGTAGCAGCAACCACTTTGTTTGGAGCTCCTTCAGGGTTTGTTAGCAATGCTGCTAATTTTTATACGGGTCAACAGTTTGGACAACCTGTAAGTACGATGCCTGCTAACAGTGTTTTTTCTGGTTATAAAGCTTTAGAAAATTTACCCGTTGACCGATTTGCTAGACCTAACATCCAATCAGCTTTTACTCCAACTTACAACCCTGGCACACTCCGTGGACCTGGTGGCTTACCACTTGACCGATTTGCTAGACCTACTAGCGTTGGAGGTTTTACCCCAGCTATTGCAGGTGGAGCTGGATTAGGAGTTGGCTTTGGGATGCTGCCAACAGTAAGCAGAGGGCAACAGTTTATAGATGCAAGTGCTTATATGGCAGAAGGCACACCATCTGCAGAAGGCACACCATCTGCTGCTGCTACCACATCATCTGCCGCTACTACACCTAGTACAACTACTACAACTTCTGCTACTACACCATCTAGTGCACAAGAAGTTGTAGCAACATCTCCTGACACTGTTAGCATGGCTGATGTAGAAGCTGCTCAAAACATTAACCCTGAAGGTCAACCAATTATAGGAGCACGGGATAGTATAGATGTTGGGTTGGAAACTACTTTGGGACAGGACCTCCTACCACCTCCGTTTAGCTCAACAGATGGAGAGATGGGTCTTAATCTTGTCGATAGAGCCAAAGACCTGTTTATAGAAGGCGATTACGCTGGTGCGGCAGCACTTGCGGCTGGGTATCAATATGCCACAAGGCCTGTACCTAAGTCACTTACTGATGTTAATCTAAAGAATGTTAAACAGGGGGATTTACTTATGAGACCTGACCAATATATAAATGCTAATACTGCAACAGGTTTCGGACAGTTTAGAACTCAATTACAAAGCCCTTTATTGTCTGAGAGATTTATTCCTGTGGGAGGTAGAGCAGCATCTAGACTTAGGGGGGCAGGTCTTTTAGGTATAGATGAATCTAGAATAGAGCCTTATGCATCAACAACTGCTGCACCTTTACAAGGTCAAGGAGCATTTTCTAGAAAATTTCCTGTTGGTAAAAAGAAGAGAGAAGAAAACTTTAATAAATTATTGTCAGAAGAACAAAGTATACCACTTACTACACAAAAAAGTGTTTTAGAAAATGTATCACTAGCTGATGACCAAGCTTCTGCAAATTATGGAAATGTGGGAGGCCGCCTTAGTTTGATAGACAATAAAATACAAGTTCCCATAAATGTTAATCGAGATAACGTAACAGTTGTTGCTCTAGATAATAAGAATAATCCTATTGTTGCAGTGCAAAATGTTGGTGGGGACGGGAAGCCTATTTTATTTGCTAAAACCGATAAAGGATTCTTACCTTTAGAGTCTGATTTAAATCTAACTAGCCCTAAACCAGCTACAAGACTTTCAGGCAAAAAAGCACATAGAGATGATTTCTTTATAGGCAAAGGGAGTACAGGAACAGCATTCACTCCTGCTGAAGGCAGTAATCTAGCTAAATTGGGTCAAGTTTTAGATAATAAAAAGTTTAATTACGAGATATACGTACAGAATAAGAGAAAGAGAGATGTACCTACAATAAATATAACATCTGGAGGTGACTTAGGTTCAACAAAACAACTTCCCTCAGTGGCGGGCTCATTTCCTGGTTTAGGAGTATATAACTTAGGGACTCCTGAAATACCTAGACCAATGCCAAACTTTATAGGACCTGCAGGACCTTATGGTTCAGGGTACCCACAAAACATAGTAGAGGGTTTAAGAAGATTTAATCCCCCAACTAATAGGTCTCAGAGTCCTGGTATTGACCCAGCATTTGACCCTAATACTATGACAGTCATAATAGACCCCATAACGGGTAAAAATGTTTTAGACCCAGCTGACAGGTTTAGAAGTCCTGGGATTGACCCAGCACCTGCAGACCCACCAGCTGACAGGTTTAGAAGTCCTGGGATTGACCCAGCACCTGCAGACCCACCAGCTGACAGGTTTAGAAGTCCTGGGATTGCTGATACGAAACCTTACGACCCTAACAGAACAGTGATAATGGACCCCCAAAGTGGTTTAGACTATCTAAACCCTCCTACTATAGGTGGAAGACCATTGACAATAATACCTAATAGAAATCTTATCCGTGGTGTTATAGATACAACAGATGGCTATTTTATTAAAAATCCTAATACTGGTAGGTATGAACCCTATAAAGGACAAAACTACTATAAAAAATTAAATGGTGGAACAATGGTGTTTAACCCATTTATGAGATAGTAGTTTATGACATCTGCACCTAAATATCAAGGGTTTCTTAGGCTATCTAATATAGGTAAAGCTGCTTCAGGAGTAGGCTCTGCAATTAAGTCAGGGATAAGGACTATTACTCCTACCAATTTTTCATCCGCTTTTTCATCTGCAGGAAGTAGGCAATACTTAAGCCCTGTGGGTATAGGTCAAGATTTAATGATGAATACAAAAAAAGGGTCTGATTTGTATAATTTTTTAACTAAGGTACAGAATGAGAGAAAGTCGTATCAAAATCTTGCTGCAAGAAATGAAGAAATTGTTCCCAATCTTTTTTCAGAAGTAGGCTTTCCTGAAGAAGCAGCCTATTTAAGTAATTTAGGATTTTTTAATGTAAATAGACCATCATACGCTAGTGCTATAGACCGTTACACAGGGATAGGTAATTTGGCGATGAATACAGCTTTCGATGATGGAAAATTTCCTCATAAAAGAGGGTTACTATCATTAACCCCCAACGAACTTATTAAAGCTAAACAACGAGCTAATAATTTAGATGAGTTTATTTCATCAGGAATCGGAGGCAAAACAAATAGGCCCATAACTTTGTACAGAAAATCAGCAGATGAAAGCAAGAGAGTTCTTAACACAAAAGACAATTCTATCACATTAAAAAGACTTAGTGACCTAAAGCCTGGTGATATTATACTAGAAACTAATTTTGTCTCTTATTTTGACAGCGATAGGCCCCTTTATGGTGGATTGTACGGTATCGAACACCATCGCAACCCAATTACACAACAAACAGAATTCTTTCCAGGAGTGAGTTTTGGTATACCTACTTTACATGGCAATGATTTAAATTTTTTAGAGGAAGCAGAATCTATAGGAAATAGATTTGGATTTAGAAAGTTTATTGGTAAAGATTCAGATAAACATTTAAATTTTGAATTTATGGGAGGATTCAAAGATGGGGGTACTGCACCTAAATATCAAGGACTCGTAGGGGGTGCACTTAGAGCAGGTAGAACTGGTAGAAATCTTGTAAGAAGTGGTGCTAATGCCTTAAAAGGCTTCGCACCTGCTATTGATTTTGCAGCAACTACTTTTGTAGGAGCACCCACTGGAATGTTCACTAATATGGGTAGATTTGCTGATGTTATACGCCCTAACTATACTGCTCCTACAGAAGACCAAGTATACAAATTAAATCCTTCCCGAAACACCCTTACAAGATTTTCCACTATAGGTAGTTTGTTTAAAAAACCTGGTACTAGACACTCTTATC
>Ga0181369_1000166_pt1 | contig 18809 bp, 35 predicted proteins | sample LowvirmetaG_8_FD_130088 | JGI IMG/M metagenome (GOLD analysis project Ga0181369, IMG submission 130088) | Marine viral communities from the Subarctic Pacific Ocean - Lowphox_04 viral metaG | ecosystem: Environmental > Aquatic > Marine > Oceanic | place: Subarctic Pacific Ocean | collected... | reverse complement strand
TTTTTATAGTCATTTCATTGAATAAATTCATGTAAGCGTCGTTAGTTTCTGGAAAACTTTCATGTTCTTGTAGTTCATATTCTAGCTCGTTAGCTAGTTTTTCGTATAGTGAGTCAACTACTCTCCAAGTAATTTCGTCTTTTTCTTCGTTAGTTAGTTTCATATTAGTTTTCTATTAGTCCCATTATTAGTGAAACAGTTGTTATAGTTATTATTAATGTTATCATTACTTATTTTTAAAAGTTGGACATGGATATTTAATAGTGTGACTATGTACTATATTTTGTGTAGTTGTACAAGATGTTGCAAATACTATCAACATAGTCATTAGTATTCCAAATATTATTGGAGCTATATTATTTACTTTCATTATTTATTTTATTTATTAGTTTGTGTATTTCGTCATAGTTAAAAGTAGAATACACTTTGTCTACTTGTTTTCGCACGTAGTTGTACGTAATTTCTTTTAGCGGTCTACCAAATAAAGATACAATTAAGTTTCTTGGATTATAACCATAAGGTGATTTTGTTCTGTTGTAGATTTGTAGTTTGCCACTACCATCACCGTAATCTATTACTGTTAAGTTATCTGTTTGTATATGTTTCATATTAATATTATCCATCTCTCGTCGTATTTAGTTTGTAATATAAGCCCATAGTATTGAAACCACTGCACATATTATAAAATATAGTATTACTTCGCTACCTGTTGTTGTAAAGTCAGTTTTCTTTTTCATATTTTTTTTAACCATTTTGGATTATTTACCATTTCATCATGACACCATTGTTTCTCGTTATCACCAAGTTGATAGTAGTGTGTATCAAATTCTGACATTGCCACTTTGTCTATTGTAGTATTTAGATTATTCATATCACTTGATTTAATAGTTCATACACATCATCTTGTTGAGTTTTGTTTAGTGACATGAAGACACCATTAGCTTCACCAGGATAATCAAGTACATGATTTATACATTGTTGAGTCATTTCTGCTTCATGAACAGTTTTGTTCATTTCATTAAAAGCTTTTGACCAAGACCAGTTTGAAGGATTATTAGGATTATACATAGTTATATTTATTTATTAGTTTGTGCTGAGTCATATGCTCGTTATATTTATACTCTCTAAGGTATGACTATCAACTAAGAGTTTTATTATATTATCTGTTTAGTTACGTAATTACTTTGTAATTATTTCACTTAATTCTCTGCAGAATTTTGGAACAGTATTACTATTTGTGTAAGATTTGTACTGTTGGAAACATGGCATACTTTCAAACTTTTCTTGAAATGTTGAGTAAATTTCGTCATGATCATAAGTAAATGTTAGATCTTTATTGTTAGTGAAAGTGATTACAGTATTTGTACCGAGTAATGATTTTCTGATTACAAATCTTTTAGTAGTTAAGTTATTAGTTTTCATATTATTTATTTTATTTATTTAGTTTATATTATTATCTTTTTAGTATTGTATTTAGTTTGTATAAAAGTGTAAGTTTGTTTAGTTATTAATTTTAGTTAGTAGGTTTTATGCTATATGTCTATTTATATAATTATATAGTTTAATTCTAATTCGTCAGTATGAATAGAATAGTTAATATTGTTTTGTTTTAATAGTTGAATAGTTTCAGGCCAGTTTGTAGTGTATTCAAATAGAATGAAAGTATTGTTTTTGAATTTAGACATGTTAATATTATTTTCTTCAAAGAAATTATCTGAGTCAATTATGAAATGTATTTCTGATTGATTGTTTAGAATTTTATTAAGCTGATTGTATTTTAAATTAATAGTCATATTGTTTATTTTATTTGTAATAATTATCTTTTAATGCCTGTATTTAGATTGTATTTTATTAGTAATACAACAACAAACATAGAAAAATTCTAAATATTTTGACATAATTATAAAAAAGAGAGGGGGCCCATCAATATAAAGCCATTTTATGTAACTGGCTGATAGTCAGGGCACTAGGGTATAGAACAATACTTCTATATTTCTAACAAAAACAGTGTGACAGTAGCCTTATAAGTAGTATAATAAGGGGCAAATGTCACTATCTTACAAGGTAAAAATCACTATTTGTATGTAATATACTATATTAAGACGAAAAACTAAATATTATGGCAAATAAATCAGGATTACTACTCTTTCAAGGAAAGAAAAATAAGACTCAGAAGGAAAAATCCGCTGACTTAGTAGATAAATACATAGACAAGCACGAAAAGCTAGATACTAAGACAATGAAAGTTAGAATAAATCCTGAAAAAGAAGGCGAGTTAAGTACGTACGCTAAAAAGCACGTTACTAAAACTAATAAAAAGGGTAAAGTCACTGTATCAGTTCCTAAATCAGAGATGTGGAGCGAAAGATCAAAGCTATTTGAAAACGATGCTAAGTCTTTCACTAGAAATGGTAAATCATACATAGACACAACAGATCCAGCTGGACAATCCAGTGCTAAAGCTTTTAAAAAAGCAAGAAGAAGAGATAGATTTGCAAAGGCGGCTGCATATACTATAGGTGGTGCTATGACTATTTCTACATTATTACGTGGTGAAAAAAAATAAACAATGGCAAAAATACGTGAATATCCAATATTATTAAACCCTCACGCTGATGACACATTATTAGTATCAGATTCTCAAGATGGAGAAAAAACAAAATTAATTAAGTTTTCTACAATATCCACCACGGGAAGTATTGTACAACCTACCGGATATAAAGTGTTAATGCCTTCTACTGTTGGTTCTGCAGGTCAAGTATTAGCACTACCAACTCCTCTTGGAACATCACCATATCAACTAGTATGGTCAAATAGCTCAAGTGGATCGTCATCATCATCATCTACCACTGCAGATTCAAGTACAATATCAGCAGATTCGTCAACAGTTACAGCAGACGCAGCTTAAAATATTAAAAAAAAATAAAAACTAAACAATGGCCAAACAATCAATAAACATAGGAAGTTCTGCTAATGATGGGCAAGGAGATGCTTTAAGAACAGCCTTTGACAAAGTAAACGACAACTTCACCGATCTATATGAAGGAGGTACCAACAACGTAAATGTAGTAACAATAGGTAAAGATACTGCTGTAGGTGGTGCTATAACACTAACAGGTAGTGCGGTTAGTCAATCAGGAAACACATTCACTATAAACACTAGTGCTGGTCAAGGTAATTCTGGTGCTCTTCAATACAACAACGGTGGCACTGTCGCAGGAGCTAACGATATATTATATACTTCTGGAGTATTAAAAGTAACAAACACAATAGAAGCTAGAGGAGACGGTACTAACGCTGGTAAATTAAAACTATATTGTGAAGCTACAAATTCTAGCCATGCAATAACTATTGAAGGTCCTGCACATTCAGGCGCTTCTTCTTACGATTTAAAACTACCAGGTGCTGCACCAGGAAATACTCAAATACTACAATCAGATGGTGATGGCCAATTATCATGGATAAATACTCCTTCTGGATCTACAGGATCTACATTATCAATTGCTGATGATGGAAGTACTTTGTCCACAAATGCAACATCAATAAACTTTGTAGGAAACGGTGTGACAGCTTCAGGAACTGGAGCTAATAAAACAGTTACAATACCTGGAGCTAATTTAAGTAGTCAAGATGATAAAAAGTTTTTATACAATAATAGCGGAAGTGTAGCTAGTTCTAGTTTACTTTCACTAGGAACTGATGAAGTAGTAATAGGTGATGTAGCCGCAGATAGAGGTATACTTAGACTTGAAGGTGGCGAAACAGCTTCAGCTTATGTAAAAATAGAAGGAACAACGGCGACAAGAGGAGTTGTATTGACTGTTCAAAGTGCAATAAGTAGTGATTATACTATAACTTTTCCAGATGGTGGACCACAAGATAATAATAAAATATTACAATCAAACAGTAATGGAGAATTATCTTGGATAGCTACCCCAACAGGATCTACGTATTCTGCCGCGAGTAATGGAGGCTTAACACTAACTGGTACTGCATTTTCTTTATCAACAGGAGCTGCCTTAGCTAACTTAGGTGGTCAATCACAAACTTATACTTATTTAAGAAGAGACGGTAGCTGGGCAACGCCTCCTAACACCACTTATGCTGCCTTAAATAATGGTGGCTTAACACTATATCAAAATCAGTTTTCTTTATCGTCAGGCGCTGCTTTAGCTAACCTAGGTGGTGGCTCTGGAAGTACATACCTTAAAAAAGACGGAACCTGGGGAACGCCTTCAGGTAGTGGAAGTGGAACTTCATATGACTTAGGATTTCAAGCTTTAAATATGTATGACTCTAAAGAGTCTGTGCCTGCTTCTGGTAGTTATCAATATGTAAGACAAATGATAGTTCCTAATGATTGCACTATAGATGCAGTCCAATTTTTCTGTACGCACGCTCCATCCCAATCAAGTATAACTGTAGGACTTTACCGAACTGCAAATATTAAAACCCCTGTTGGAACATTGGTACTAATAGGAGCAAACTCAAGTTGTGCAACGGGATTAAATACAATAAATTTCACAGATGAAGGTGATCCGGATTCCTACACTTTTAGTGCCGGAGAGAAAATAGTAGTGTATGTAAAAGTATCATCTGGAGAAAATGTGAATTTACGTTTTGCTGGAGATACAGTGCTTGGAGATTCAAACTCATATATTGGAGCTTCAGCTAACTCTCTTAGTGCAACACCTGCTAAAGGCGATACTATAAGTTCTAGTTTCTTAGGTAATTTTGAAAGCACTAATACTAAAGCTGTTGCTTTAACTTTTTATAAATCATCTTAAATAACCGAACTATCATGTGATAGTATATAATAACCAACGTTTAACTAAAACCAAATACAATGACGTTTTTATATACCCGCACTAACACGTGGACTAGTGCACCACAACCAAATGAAGATACCATTAAGTTATGGAAACATATAACAACTAAATCTAACTGGAGAGTTGTTCAATTGCCTAATGGGTTTTTACAAACCGAATACAAAGACATCGATAATGAAGAATTATGGCACGATGTAACCAGAAGAGAGACTATAGACGGAGCTGAAAAAGCAATAGATGCTTCTATTGAGCACTATGCTAAAAAGCTAGAGTTTATTAACGGACCAAAAGTAGTTAAAACCTTCAAGTAAAGTATTCAAACAATATAATTTAATTAAATAAAATGCAAGATTTAAAGTTAGTTAAAGACTTGGCTTTTGGCGATACAGCTAGAAGCCAGGTTTTAACTGGCGTTGAGAAACTTACTAACGCAGTAGGTTCTACGCTAGGGGCAAGTGGTAAATGCGTCATAATAGAAGATGGCGGTGGTACACCACAAATAACAAAAGACGGAGTTACAGTAGCAAATAGTATAACGCTACGTGATCCGCTAGAAAACATTGGAGCAACACTTATAAAGCAAGCAGCTCAAAAAACAGTAGATGATGCAGGTGACGGCACAACTACTGCAACTGTTTTAGCTAAAGCAATACTAGATCAAGCTAATGATCACTCGTTAATAGACGATATTAGAGCTATGAAAGATGGTATTAACTTAGGTGTTGAAAAAGTAATAAAGTATTTAAATACTAAATCTAAAAAGGTAACTGGTAAGAAGATTGATCAAGTGGCTACTATATCTGCTAACAATGATAAAGAGTTAGGTGAATTAATAGGTAGTGCTTTTAAACTAGTAGATGAAACAGGTGTTGTAATGATGGAAAAATCAGAAGATGAAACAACACACGTTGAAGTAGTAGAAGGCTTCCAGTTTAATAGAGGTATAAGAAGTAAACATTTTGTTACTGATAAAATAAAACATATAGCAGAGCTAGATAATCCTTTAATTCTAATAGTAGAAAATAAAATAGAAAATATTAGAAAAATACAAGGAGTATTAGAACACGTAATAAAATCAGGAAGATCTTTGTTAATTATAGCAGATGTTGACAGGCAAGTAGAAACATCTTTAGCTATGAATGTTGTTAAAGGTAATATAAAGCTTAACATACTTGAAGCTCCTATATATGGAATATCAAGAGCTGATACATTAGCTGACTTATGCTTAGCAACTGGAGCCACATTGATTAATGAAAACTTAGGAGATCACATGGATTTAATCACACCTGATATGCTAGGAACATGTGCTAAAGCCATAACTACTCAAAAAGATACTATACTTAAGTTTAACGAGTCTAACGAAAAAGTTGTTGATATGATAAAAGAATTAAAAAATTCTTTAAAAAATATTACAAGCGCATCAACAATAAATAAAGTCGAGAAACGTATAGCTAATTTAAAAAGTAAACTAGCTATAGTAAAAGTTGGCGCTAGTTCGGAAGTTGAACTTAATGAAAAAATAGACAGAGTAGAAGATGCTATTTGTGCTACAAAAGCCGCTGTAAAAGATGGTATAGTTGCGGGAGGTGGTATAGCCTTATTAAACGCTAGCATGCATTTAAAACCAGAGTCAATAGGTGAAGAAGTATTATATCAAGCAATACGTAAGCCATATGAACTTATATTAAAAAATGCAGGCGTAACTGAGTATGTTGATCCTGAAAAAGAAGGTAGAGGACTAGATGTGGTTACAGGAAATACGGTGGATATGGTAAAAGCCGGTATTATAGATCCTTTACTAGTAACTAAAAGTGCTTTAATAAACGCGGCTTCTGTAGCTACAACTATAATGTCTACTGATTGTGTTATTAATAACATTAGGGTATGAAAGCAATAGGTAAAAATTTACTAATTCTTCCTATTGTTGAAAAAGACAAAGTTACTGAAGGTGGGCTAATGTTACACATAAAGGATAGAGAAGATTTAAGGTATAGCAAAGCTAAAGTTATACAAACAGGATTAGATGTTAAAGGAGTAAAAAATGATGATATTATTTTTTATGACAAACATGCTGGTTTTAAAATAGAACTAGATGATGTTGAATATAGAGTTATAACAGATTCAGCTATAGTTATTGTTTTATGAGAATAGAGTCTAGTGATCTAAAAGATTTAGAACTATTAAAACATTATAGAATAATAAGAAAGTGGGCTTGTAGAACCTACGATTTAAATGATGCTGATTTAGAACTATTGATTTATTTAGATGCAATAGACGTATTCAATAAAGAAGATTACAAAAAAGGTACATACTCTTATAGCTGGGACAACAGACGCTGGAACAGATTATTGAAACAAGGGTGGATTATAGTGTGGAGAGAAAGAAATCGCACAACCCAAAAATATCATATATATAAAGTTTCCTATAAGTGCAAACAGCTAATAAGCAGAATTTACCGTATGATGCTAGGTGATGAAGAAATACCAATAGCAAAACTTAAAAATAAAAATAGTTACTCTACAAAAGTAATTACTAAAGCAATAACATATGCGAACAATAGCAGGTCCAAATACTAACGCATTAAGATCCATAACAGGATATAATGTAGGCTCTCCGTTGAGGAAAATGCCTGAGCTAACTCAAGGCCAAGCTGGTTCTGCTGCTGCAGGTGCTGCTGCTTTAGGATCAGATATAGGTGCTATAGCAGGTGATCAAATACCAGCTCAATCAGCAAAAGGTGAAGGTGGTAGAATACTTGGTGAGACGGCTAAGTACGCTGGCATGGGTATGGCCTTTGGCCCTATAGGTGCAGGCGTTGGGGCTTTAATTGGATTAACAGTAGGGCTAGTAAAAAATAAAAAAGCTAAAGATGCTCATAAAGCGCAAGTAGCTGAAAACAAAGAAATAGAAAACGCAGGTAAAGCTCAAGCTGCATTAGCTGCTAACGTAAATTCACAGAAACAAGCAAATAACGAACAAATGGCAAATACAAAACCAGGAATAACAAGAACTTTATCTAGCTTAGGTTATAGTTCTAGTATTAAGAAACAATCATCAATGGAATACAATAAATCAGAGATGATGAGAACTCTATCAGGAGCGTCTTCATTAAAAAGAGAAGAAGAGAAAAAAGAGGATAAACCAAAAGACAAAATTATAACCGTTGATGGTAAAAATTATACTCAAAAACCGGATGGCACAGTTACTAAACAAGGTAGTTATGTAGGCCACATGGGTGAAGATGGTGAAATAAAGACGTAATTATGAAAGAAGCAATGTTAAGTGGTAAAGGTAGGGTATCTCCTTATATGAAAGGATCTTGCGGGTGCATATCTAAAAAAATGAGATTAGAAAGACCTGAGTACAAAGGAAATGTTGTACTTAAAATGAAAAAAAAATGACCCAAGATATTAAGTTGTATGTTTTAAATGCTGGAGCGTTTAGCGTATCTATGATTGACTGGTTAGAGCCAGTATTAAAAATTACACTACTAGCTGTGACTATAGGTTACACTGTACACAAGTGGTGGAAACTTAAAAATAAATAACCATGGCAATTACTTATAAATTTAAAATCAACCAAATGGATGCCGATGTGTCATTTGAAGGTAAGAGTGACGTGATAAATACCGTTCATTGGGTTTACTCTGGGACAGAAGGTGAATACACATCTTCAAACTTCGGGGCTGAAAGCTTTACTTATAAGTCTGGTGACTCTTTCGTACCTTACGAAGATTCTGAAGCCTTTGAAAAAGTAGTTATAGGTTGGCTAGAATCATCTTTAGATATTGACTCTATGAAAGCTAATATATCTGAAGATATTAAAATTCAAAAAGATCCAGTTACTAAAGATCTAAAGTTTACTTGGCAATTAGACAATATTTAATTATGAGAAATATAAATGAAATAATAATACACTGTTCAGCTACAAGAGAAGGCCAGGATATAAGTGTGGACACTATAAGAAAGTGGCACGTTGAAGGTCGTGGCTGGTCAGATATAGGCTATCATTTCTACATCGATATAAATGGAGATATACAAAAAGGTAGAGATATAGCTAAAATCGGGGCTCATTGTTCAGGGCATAACCGTAATTCTATCGGTATATGCTATTGCGGTGGCGTTGAAGAAGATGGAAAGACCCCGAAAGATACTAGAACAGAAAAACAAAAAGAAGGATTACTAGCCGTTATTAGAACATTAAAAGCTATGTACCCTGAAGCAATTATTTATTCACACAATGAGTTTGCTAACAAAGCATGCCCATCATTTGACGCCACTAATGAGTACAAAAATATCTGAGAACACCAACATACAACTTGACTTAAAAACTGTAATAGCTATAATATCAATAACCGCATCTTTCGTTGGTATGTATTATACGCTTCAAGCAGATATTGAAGAAGCTAAAACATTACCACCAACTGAAGTCACACGTTTAGAGTATGAGTTAAAAGAAAAGTGGAATGAAGATATGATATTATCACTAAAAGAGTCTTTAGAAGTCGTGCAGCAAGAAATAGATATATTGAGCCAAGAAGTTAAAATAACATCTTCTATGATCAAGGATGGTAGTGCTGCTGATACAAAGCTAGAAGAATTAAATGCTCAATTAGAAGCTTTAAAAAATAAAAAGCCTAGTACTAGAGTAATAGTCAAAGAAGTTAAAGTGGATAAAAAAGGTAGAAAATTATAATGAAAGAAGTATTAGACTTAGTTAGAGAGTTTGGATTATCACTAGTAGTAGCAGTAGCAGCATCATATGCTTTGTATAAGTTTTTCTTTTTTAGTATTAGAGAGGTTAAAGCAACTTTTGAAAAAAGACACGAGACTATGGCTAAAAATATGGAGGAAGTTAAAGTGAGTTTAGCTGAAGTTAAGTCTGATCTAAAAGTGTTAGTAGAGTTTTTAAAATCTTATAAAAAATAAATTATGGGTAAAATTAGCGCAGCGTGTAAAGCAGCCGCAAAGAGAAAGTTTAAAGTATGGCCTTCAGCTTATGCTAGCGGTTGGGGTGTAAGATGCACTAAAGCAGGTGGTCCAGGTAGATTTGGTAGAAAAAAGAAAAAATGAGTCTAAAAGGTTTTGACGTATCTATATTTAAAAATAGTAAGCCACCTAGAAACAGTTCATTAAGAACTTTAAAAGAAATACAAGAGCTTACTAAAGTAAAACACGACCCAGATTTTGTAAAAAAATGTGATGACCAACATAAATGCTTTGTTGATTTAGCTAGATCTAAAGGTATAGAGCTGGATCAGAAAGAGCTAAACGAACTTATAGGTCATAGCGCTGATATAGTAATGAAATTAAAAAAACATTTTAATAGACCTAGACCTAAAGTTTTAGCTAAAGAATATGGAATACCTTTAACTGTTGTTGAGTTAAAAACAATGAAAACGCCTAGCTACCCTAGCGGCCATAGCGCTCAAAGCCGTATGCTAGGTAAACTATATGCTGACAGGTATAAAGATAATGATTTTATAAAGTTAGCTAACGACATAAGTTTTTCTAGAAACGTAGCTAAGTGTCACTATGCTTCAGATTCTAGAGCTGGTGAAAGATTAGGGGATTCAATGTATAAATTTATTAAAAGTAATGGCAAAGTCTAAAGTAAAAGGTGGAGGCACCAAAAAAGTTTGTCTACCTGCAGCTAAGGTAAGATCAATGAGTAAAGCTGAGCGTGATAAAGTTGTTAGAGCCAAGCGTAAAGCTGCATCATCGGGAAAGTATAAAAGGTCAAGCAAGTCTAATGTTAAGGGTGCTCGTAAAAAAGGAGCTACACTTAGAGACTGGTTTCAAAAAGAAAATTGGATTAATGTAGCTACAGGCAGGCCTTGTGGCGAATCAACTAAAAAGAAAAAGTAATGGCATATGCTCAAGAAAGCTCTCCTTTTGAGAAAAAAGGTAGACTAAGAAAAACTACTAAAGGTAAAGGCAGAAATTTTAGAACTGTAAAAGAAGGTGCTGGCATGACCGCTAAAGGAGTAGCAGAGTATAGAAGAAAAAACCCAGGTAGCAAATTAAAAACTGCTGTGACTGGAAAAGTTAAACCTGGTAGTAAAGCAGCTAAGCGTAGAAAAGCTTTTTGTGCTAGATCTAAAAGCTGGAAAAGCGAAAGAGGCAAAGCAGCTAGAAGAAGATGGAAATGTTAAAAATAAAAATATGAAAAAAATAAAAGCAATTGTTAATAATCCACTTTTCAAAATAGCCTTATGTTTAGCTGTAGCTAGCTTAATGATATTTGAAAAAATGCCTTTATATTCTGGAATCGCAGTAGGTATAGCCATTAGAGAATTTTTATTAGCATTTAAAAAGTAATGGCGTTTAAACTTAAGTCTCCATATATAATAGATAATACTCATATACATTATCAGAACGATGATCCTAATGTTTTAGGCAGAGCTAATGATTGTGGTAGTATAAATGTAAACATTAAGGTCAAAGGAACCAAGATGGAAGACACAGTTATTAGCCATGAGAAAGTACATCTTGACCAAATGAAAAGAGGTGACTTATCTTACGATGGCCAGTACATTTATTGGAAAGGTAAAAGATACAAAAGAGGAGTTAAAGACGGAAGCAAGTCTTACCCTTGGGAAAAAGAAGCATATAAAAAAGAAAAGAAATAATGGCAGTACCAAAATTTATAATGAAATTAGCGGCAAAGAAAGCTGCTAAAAAACTTAGTGGCGTTTTAAAAACAGCTAGTAAAAAAGAAATAAAAGAAAAGCTCAGAAAGCGTACTGACGAAGCTAAGGCAAAAGTAGCGGCAGGTTCTACTAACGATTCCGTAAAAGCAGAAGCTTCTTATACTAAAAAAGACATAAGAATAGAAGCTAGAAATATCAAAAGAGCAGGTTTAGATGGGCCTAAAAGAACTGGACCTATTAAAAAATCTATGTCAAAAGAAGACTTTGGTAAGCTAAGTGTTGAAGCTGGACAAGATAATAACTCAGGCATAACACAAGCTGACTTTGTAGTTAATGCAGAGAAAAAAGGATTAACTAGAACAGTATCTCCTTTAGAAAAATATAAATGCGGTTATAATTCTAAGAAGAAAAAGTAATGTCTAAGAAAAAACTAAAAGAAACTAAAATAGGTGCTTTTCTTTCTAGTAAAGCCCCTAGTGTTTTAAACGCTATTGGAGACATTTTACCTGACCAAGGTACTTTTGGTATAGTAAAAAACCTTATAACAAGTGATCCTAAAATAGAGCCACAGGATAAAGAAACTGCTATGAAGCTTATAGAGCAGGATCTTATAGAGATGGAAAATGTATCAAAACGTTGGGATTCAGATATGAAGTCTGATTCTTGGTTAAGTAAAAACACTAGACCGCTTACTTTGATATATCTAACTTTGGCTTCAACAATATTAATAATAATAGATTCATTTCACACTTTATTCGATGTTGATACAGCTTGGGTTGAGTTATTAAAGACTTTACTAATAACAGTTTATGTAGCATATTTTGGATCTAGAGGTGCTGAGAAGATTACTAAAATAAAAAAGTAATGGGTAGAATATCTAGCTATAAGTTAGACGCGGTCATATCAGGATCAGAAAAATTACTTGGATCAGATTCAGATGGTAGCACTGTAAACATTTCTCTCAATGATGTAGTGGATTTTATGCACTCTCAAGGTGTATCAGGAGCTAACATATTTAAATCTACTTCACAAACAACGCAGTTTACTCTAGGGAACATACAAGCTAATGGAGCATTAAACAACGTAAGTTCATTAATAGTAAGTAAAGAAAATATAGCAGGTCAAAGCATAGTAGATGTATTAAATGAATTTACTATAGGAAAAAGAATTAAACTATTTGGAATACCTCATACAGGACAATTCCAAAGATATAGAATTACAAACTCTAACAGTCAAACAGATCGTGTAGAGTTTACGGTTTCTCCATTAAGTGGTTCACACAGCAGCTTTTTAGAAGAAAGCTACTATGGTTTGGAATTAGTAGAAGATGATAAAAACTTTAATGTGAGTTTTTCTAATGACACGAATTTATGGTCTGGAATAGGTCCTTATGTTTTAACCATAACGCATAACTTAGATAAAAACGCAACTGTAGATATTTTCAACTCTAATGCTCAAAAAGTAATAGGAGCTATAAAAAATAACACACTAAACAGCATACAAGTGGAATTTACTTCAAAATTTAGCGGTACTGCTTATATAAACTAACAAAAAACAAAAAACAAAAAAAATGGCAATTAAATTTTTAAACGACGTTGACTTTGTGCAAAATTCGCTTAAGAAGGCTGTAGTAGAAAACATATCGACACCACCTTCAAACCCGGTTAAAGGTCAATTATATTTCGATAACTCTAATGGAGATAACAATTTGTATGTTTACAATGGATCTTCATGGATTAGCGCAACACAGTCAACCCAAGATACATTTAAAACTATAGCTGTTACTGGTCAAAGTAGTGTAGTAGCAGACTCTAGCACTGATACTGTTACATTAGAGGGAACAAGTAATGAATTAGAAATAACTACTTCAGCAGCAGCAGATAAAATAGTTTTTGGATTACCTAGTAATGTTACAATAGGTAACAACTTAACAGTATCAGGTAACTTAACAGTTGATGGAACTACAACTACAGTTAACTCAACAACTGTAACAGTTGATGATCCTGTATTTACACTAGGCGGAGACACAGCTCCCTCTTCAGATGATAATAAAGATAGAGGTATAGAATTTAGATACCACGATGGAGACTCAGGCAATTTAGGTTTCTTTGGTTGGGATGACAGTACATCTAGATTTACTTTCTTAACATCAGCTACTAATTCAAGTGAAGTATTCTCAGGAACTAAAGGAAATCTTGATGTTGGTAATATTAAAGCAACTAGTTTAACTATAGGTAGTACTAACATTACTGCTACAGCCGCTGAGCTTAATAAATTAGACGGTGTTACAGCTAGCACTGCTGAGCTTAACATAATGGATGGCGTTACCGCTACCACTACTGAGATAAACTTGCTAGATGGCATTACAACTTTTGCTCCTTTAACTACAGGTGCTACAACCACTACGAAAGGTGTTATAGAAATAGCAACAACAGCAGAAGTTAGAGCAGGTACAGATACTACTAGATCTGTTTCAGCAGCAACATTACAATCTAGATTTAGCACCGGTACTTTTCCAGAAGATACAGAAAGTGCTGCTTTTACTGAAACAATAGTACATGGTATGGGTTCTAATGTTATAGCACAAGTTTATGATACTAGTGGCGATGAAACTACGCAAGTTTTTCCAGAAATAAGAATGACCAGCGGTAGTTCTGGAACAGTAAAGTGTATTTTTGGACAAGGCGCATCAGCAAGCCAATATAGATATGTTATATCTTTAGTAGATTAATAGTTGTATAAATATAATAAAATTAAATTAAATGGCGATAAAATTCCTTAACAGTGTTGATGTTACTGGTGCTTTAACAGTTAGTGATACTCTAACAGTAACAGCAGCAGGCGGTATAGATGTGGATACCGCAAGTCATGCATCACTAACCTTGGATAGAGCTAGCACAAGTTATGATAACAACATTATGTTTAGAACTGCCGGCGACACTAAATTTCGCATTTGGCAAGATGGTAATGCTGATTATCTTTATATACGCGATGATGACAATGCAACCAATATGGTTACTTTTAAAAAAGGCGGTAACGTTGGTATTGGGACAACTGCTCCTGTAGGAAAACTAGAAGTTGCTGGTAATTTTAGGTTAACAGGTAATGGAACTAGTAATGACTCTTACCCTATTCATTTTACTAATACAGCTGTTGCAATAGCGAGAGGTGGCAATGACTTACATCTTCATGGGTACAACGCGATTATTTTTGGTGTATCTAGTACTGGTTATCCAACATCTACAGAGCGCATGCGTATAACTAATGGTGGTAACGTTGGTATTGGGACAACTGCTCCTGCAGCAAAATTAGATGTTAATGGAGACACGATTGTTAGAGGTAATGTAGGTATAAATGGAGCTACTTCAATAGATTCACCTCTTGATATAGCCGCGGCTAGCACAAGTAATAACGCTGCATTTACTAAATGGTATTACTCTCCAAATAGCGAGAGTTATTATCTGCTGTTAAAACAAACAGTTTCATCTGGAGTTGTTAGGTACAATTTTTCAATGGTTAATAATGGCACAGCATACAATGATGTTTTAGTTCTCGACAGAGGTAACGTAGGTATGGGAATAACTACCCCTAGTGATGGTGACTTAACAATAGGTGCACCTAAACTTCATGTTGCTGTTGGAGGTTCATCTGGTACTTTTAACTTAGCTGCTAGGTTTCAAAGCACTACAACTGATGCTGATAATACTGGTACTTCAATACTTATTAATAGTTCAAACGATAGAGGCTTATTAATAAAAGCTGGAAGAAAAGACGGAGATAGAGAAGTTGCATACTTTGATGTAGTTAGCTCAGCTGGTAGTACAACCAACATGCTTACAATGGGTAAGTTTGATTCTGCCTATAACGTAGGTGTTGGAACTGCTACCCCAGCTGCTAAATTGCATATTAGAGACCAGTCACAGTCTATTTCGTATATGAAAATGTCTGCAGCAAGTAATGATGCAAATTATGGCTTTTTCAAATTCCAAGATAATACAGTTAACACTGGTAGGTTAATAATCGGAACTACTTATGGATATAATGTAGAAAAAACTGGAATCACTGTATATAATGGAAATGTAGGTATTGGAACTTTAAGCACGCCACAAAAACTTACCGTTGCTGGCACAATAATGTCTACAGCTTCTAGTAACCCAACGTTAATATTGCAAGACTCAACTCATAGTGATATAACTATAAAAGGTGATTCGGGTATTTTCTCTGTAACAAACCAGTCTGTTGGACAAAACATTACTATGCTTTATAATGGCAACATTGGTATTGGAACCACTAGTCCTACTAGTAAGCTTCATGTAAACGGGTTATTACAGGCGGAAGGTATTAATAGTTTATACATAGGCAACTTAACTATGGGATCATCTACGGGTTGGTATAGAGCAATGGAATGGACTGGATCTTCTAGAGGAGGTAGTGTTATTTGTTTATCTGCAACAGGAGGTAGCTTCGGCCCAGTTACATACGTTATTAAGGCTTATAAGACATATGGAAACCCAGCAGCTCACAACACTTTAAAATTAGAACAGTACGGTACTAATGCTTATATCACTGCAGCTAGGATTACTTGGGATTCAGAAGATAGTAAAGCTTTTGTTGAAGTCTACAAAAATGTGACTGGAAGTATGCCTTTAAGTATGTTTCAAGATAAATTAATAGGCTATGATGCTACTAGTACAGTACTTACCGGTACAGCTTCTACAGGTGGTGGATCAGTCTTGGAACAACTAAATTTTGTTCCTGAAGGTACAACAATGGAAAAACTTCTAATTTCAGACTCTATAGCTGTTGGTGGTATCGTTAATTCAACTACTGCAGGTAGAATAGATGCAGCTAATGATGTTGTAGCTTTTTCTACTTCTGATATTAGATTAAAAGATAATATTAAAAGTATTGACAAAGCTTTAGATAAAGTTAATAGTATACAAGGTATAGAGTTTGACTGGATAGAAAAAGAAGAAGTTCATGGTAACAGCGGTCACGATATAGGTGTTATAGCTCAAGAAATAGAAGAAATACTACCAGACGTAGTTACTACTAGGGATAATGGCTATAAGGCTGTTAAGTATGAAAAAATTGTACCATTATTAATAGAAGCTATAAAAGATTTGTCAAAGCAAGTTGATGGCTTAAAAAGATTAATATAATGGCTGTTCCAAGTAGTGGTGCTATTAGTTTACTGGGTATTAAAAGAGAGCTTAGTGATGATAACTACAGCTCTAGCAATTCTCATAGTAATATAAGTTTGAAAGGCTGTAGTGATGGTACTGTAGATAATATAAATTTAAATAATAGTTCTAGTGATAGGCCTGATGGAAATGCGCCACATAATATGTCAGAGTTCTACGCCTATGACCATGATTTTGTGCCGGTGACTTCTTTTACAGGTGCTATTGACGATGGGCCTAATGATGCTTGTTCTATAGAAGAATTTACCACAACAATTTATCATAATGGAAGTGGAAATTTTCCAGGTTTAAACGATATTGTTTATAGTGATACTGGTACGACTACTGTGAATAGCAAGAGTATAGCGTTTATCAATGGTTCAGAAAATAGAGTTTACGTGAACACCAGCTCAAGCGGTGTAGTTAACAGCAGTGGTAACTGTAGGTAAGTATATTAACTTACAAGTGATTATATAATTAAGTTAAATTAAATAAAATAAAACAAAATGGCAAAAGCAAAAAAAGTAACAAAAGAAGAATTAGAATCAATAGTTGAAGTAAACGGCAAAATTAATGCTGAAATTAACAACTTAGGTTTATTAGAAATGAGAAAAACAGATCATATTCAACTTTTACAACAAAGTAGAGTTGAGCTTAGTGAGTTACAAAAAGTACTAGAAAAAAAGTATGGCAAAGTAAGTATTGATTTGAAAGATGGAAAGATAGAAGAAATAAAAGAAGATGAAGCAGAGTAGTACTGTAAGAAAAATAAGTATAGGCTCTGATTACAAGGATAAAGCAATGCACTATTCTATTGGACAGAAAGTTTGGGGTGATCACATTATTTCTAATATAATACATAACAAAGAAGACAACTCTTATGATATTTTTATAACTAAAAATAAAGAGACTATTCCTTGGAAAAAATTTAATAGAAATATGGCTATATCTGTAGAATACGATTTGAACTACGGTGAATAGCTTGTATGACTTTATTATCAAACCTTTAAATCAAAGGTATGATAATGAAACAAAAATAGGAGATAAATCTTTTATTTTAAATACCACTATAGAAAACCACAAATTTGTGAGTAAAAAAGCAGTTGTTGTTTCGACACCGACTGCTTATTCTTCACCAGTAAAAGTAGGTGATGAAGTATATGTTCATCATAATATTTTTAGAAGATGGTACGATCAAAAAGGTAGAGAAAGAAATAGTGCTAGGTATTTTAAAGATAATCTTTATTTTTGCGGTCCTGATCAGCTATATATGTATGATAATAAATCTCATTTAGATTATTGTTTTGTTAGACCTGTTGACAATTCTAGTTATTTGCATAATAGAAAAGAACAACCAAATGAAGGTATAGTTCATACTTGCCCGAAAAACCAGTATGTGAAAGTCGGTGATCATATAATTTTTAAACCAGACTGTGAATTTGAGTTTTTAATTAATAAAGAAAAACTTTATTGTATGAAATTAAATAAAATTGTATTAAATTATGAAAACCAAAGAAACTAAAATAAAAATTATAGAAGCTGGACAAAAAGCTGTAGAAGAACTAATAAAGGTAGCAAAAGAAAAGATTGTTGACTCAGACGATGATGTAAGCGCTGACAGATTAAAAAATGCTGCCGCAACAAAGAAACTAGCTATATTCGATGCTTTTGAAATACTTAATCGTATTCAACAAGAGGAAGATATGTTAAACGAAAAGCCTAAAGACGTTAAAGAGCAAAAAGTTTTTAAAGGTTTTGCAGAAGGGAGAAGCAAGTGAGTTATAAGCAAACTCTTTGGAAGGAAGTTAAGGACGTTGTAAATCCTAAGATATTAGCTAAAAACAATAGATTTAAAAAATGGGATTATGGTTATAATTCTCAATATGATTTTATAGTAATAAGTAAAACTGGAAAAATTGGACAAATCATTGAAATACAGAATCTCAGGATTGCTTTACCAACAGCAGATGAACCGTTTAAAAGAAGTAAAGAAAAAACGGAGCAGTACTGGGAGAAACAAGAATATCCAAAAGAATTAAAAAAAATTAAAAGTAGATTTGATTGGGAAGAATATCCAGCTGAATTTAAAGAAAAATGGTACGATTATATTGATGATGAATTTACGAGAAGAGAACAAGGATATTG
>Ga0181369_1000164_pt1 | contig 18927 bp, 18 predicted proteins | sample LowvirmetaG_8_FD_130088 | JGI IMG/M metagenome (GOLD analysis project Ga0181369, IMG submission 130088) | Marine viral communities from the Subarctic Pacific Ocean - Lowphox_04 viral metaG | ecosystem: Environmental > Aquatic > Marine > Oceanic | place: Subarctic Pacific Ocean | collected... | reverse complement strand
GTGGAGGATGAGGCCCAAAAGATACAAGAAGGTCTCAAAGCTTACAGAAGCTTACAGATTCAGCTGTCCATGGCTGAGTCAAAGGGTAATCAGCAGGATGTAGACCGCCTCACTAGCGAGCTTAGAGACATGAAGCAGGACCTGCAAAATCAGCAGGGAGCTTTAACAGACAGGTCTGATGCATTCCAGGAGGGTGTTGGTAGATATTACGCTAATAGGCAAGAGCAAGGTACTGATGTTGGGGCTGTGGCTTCGTTCTTCCTTGGTAGGGGGGCCGAAGTTATAGCAGAGGGGATGACCGAGATGGCTATTATTGGCGCTAGAGCTCAAGTAAACCCAGCCATCTATAGCTCCAGTAAGGTTAGGGATCTTGAATTAAAAGAGGCCAGGGAAAAGTCTGATTTTACAGATTGGGGTACATACGTTCAGCAACTTGCTGGCGTTTCCGACGAGAAGATGGATGAGTTCTCTCAAAGAAACCTATTTACTCAAGTGGTTTCAGGCGTAGCAGAATCACTGCCCTCATTTATAAGCCCCTCAAAGTTCTTCAACACTTTGGCCCTCACTGGTCAAACATTAAAGCAGTGGGAGAAGATGACATCAGGCCCAGAATGGGACGACGTGTCAGAAACGAAGAAGGCTGCCTTTGCAGTTCCTTTCATCTTTACTCAGGTAGCACTTGAGAGATACGGATTTGGAAATATCAAGGCTGTAAATAACCTTTCTGGAAAAATCCTGAGCAGGGTGTTTGGAAAATCTGTTGGTAAGCTGACGCCTAAGACGCTTGCAGAGCTTGTAGAGCAAGACATTAAGAGTGCATTGGGCAGGGCTGGCGTTGTTTCTGGAAACGCATTCTTGGCTGAGGCCGAAACAGGCGCTCTTCAAGAAATCTCTGCGGAAGGCTTAAAACAGCTTTATAACAAGTTTGGCGACACAGAGTTTGACGTAACAGAAAGCCTCAATGAGTTTTTCTCTCAGGTTGCTACGTCTGCCCTCCATGAGGGTCTTGGCGGTTTGATGCTTGGCTCTAGGGCCGCATTTAGAGCTTCCAGGAACAACTTCTCCGACGAAGACATGATGAGGCTTAACCTCATGCGTGATCAAGCCGTGATGGATTTGAGAGAATCCGAAAGAACCAAGAAGAAGGTTCTCGGTAACATGACTCAAAGGGAGGCCGAGATCGAAGCTCAAAACGACAGTAAGCTAAACGAAATCGTAAAGCAAATCCCCTCTGACGCTAGTATCTCCACACAGAAGCAGTTATTTAGAAAACTGCAAAGAGAAGCTGGATTAAAGGACGAGATATCGAAGAAGGGGGCTCGTATGTCTTTTGATGAGACGCAGCAGCTCAAGGAGGTGCAGAAGGAGATCGACGACATCGGAGAGAATTACGAGAAGCTTACACCTGAACAGAAGGCGGAGGAGTTGCGCGAAATTACGCAACCGATCAACCCAACTGGAGGTGTAACTGTAGAGACAGCAGATGGTAAGCGCGTAAAGATTAAGGCGGACGAAGTGTCTGATTCAGAGCGGGCACAAAACGATCAGATGGAGGAGGCGCCAGAAAGCCAAGACGCTGTTCAGTTGTCTTTGTTTGACGAGGCATCTGGGACTGTAGAGCAACAACAGCCTACAGAGGAAGTTGACCCATCTGATTTTGCAGAGGTTAAGGTCGCTGACATCAGTCCAGAATCCATGGAGAAAGCTGGGTTCTCTACTGAATATCAATCGCTTGTAAATAAAGTTCGCCAATCTGTAGGGGAGGGGCTAGCAAGAGGTGCAGACGACAAGATCGTAAACCACAGGACCAGCGCCTCTATCCTTCAGGCTGTAAAAGGCGTAAGCCCCAAGGCGTCCAGAGAGCTAAGGTTTGGTCAGTTCGTGATGGGCTTTGTTAATACCCCAGAAGGTGGAGGCCCACAAGAAATTCACCTGCTTGACACCAACAGCACTGACTTTACGGAGCAAGTCAAAGAAGCCGCTAAAACTTTGGGGAGATCATACAAGATCGCCTCGGCTGTAGAGCTTGTTTCCGAGGAGCTTGTTACTCACTACATGTTGCAAGACATGTTTGGAACAAACGGGACCAAAAGGGAGGACTTTTACAATGAGTTAAACGGACTTGCGGCAAGCAACCCCCGCCTTGCCCGCCTTATCTCTGATACACAGGCAGAGTACACGATTGAAAAATACGGAGAGGCTAAGCAGCAAGAAGAGGTTATTGCTGAATTTTTTAATGACTACATAAAAAGTCCTTCATCATACAGAAGCGTATGGCAGCGTATCTCGGATTGGTTTAATAATCTGTTTCAGGGTAAGAGAGTAATAAACTCTGAGTCTGACTTGATGAGCGTTGCAAGAAACGTGAACAACATCATATCTGGCGTTTCTGTGGATGTTCAGACGCCTACTGCGCAGGCTGCTGGAACTTCTTTTGCCACCACGTCTGGATCTACCTACCTCAAGGACGAGACTATTTACTACAAGCTTGACAGGAACGCTGGTGTAGAGTATCAAGAGTGGGCAAACCGCCCACCCAAGAAGGCTCAGAAAATTAGGGTAAACGACTACTTCCACTTTAGGAACTGGTACAACAAGATGACTGCGAATCAAAAGTTCCCAGACACAATCACTGAAATGTACTTTGTAAAGGACGGAAAGAAGCACACGGTCAAGCCCCCTAAACCTAAGACTGACAGTCAGGGCAACCCCATAGAAATGCCTAGAGCCCTACCTACCAACAGGGATATCAAGACTGCTAGGTACATGAGGGAGCAAGAGGATTTAAAGATTTTGCGCCAAGAGTACAAGAAGCTCACCGATGAGGTGTACTCTATGTTTAAGAACTCCAGACTTGATTTGCTAGTCCCATACTTCCAGGACTTCATCCCAGAGGGTGGCCCAACTAGATCTTACGCCAGAGTAGGCGCATCCGTAGACAAAAGCAGAACGGAGGGTCTTGATTTTGAGGGTTACATCATCGCTAAGAAAAACATTCAAGCCCTTATCGATTCAGATATTCCAGACAGCGAAATCAAAGGCGCTATTAGACTTAAAAAACCAGAGCTATTTAACCTTACTGATTCATATAGGAAAGAAGACGAACCTGGTACCGTAATCGACACGGAAGCGAAGGGGTTGTCATTCAATATCATGAGCGGTGATGTCGCGTCACCTGGACAGACTTCTTTTGATGGCGTTGACATCCTCGACCCGTCTATTCCTTACTCTCAAGGGGGCGTTCCTAAGATTAGTCTCGCGATGAATTATGACCCAGCTGGATCTGGAGTCATAAAGATGATGTACGGAGACACGCCTGTTGAGTTCAAGACAGATGGCGGTGTGGCTGGTCTTTTGGCTACGGGGAATCCAGATGCCTCTATAGCTCAAGGCGATCCAGCCGAAAGAAAAAAGCTCACCAGAGTTTTAAAGTATTACCACCTGATTCACACCTCTAGCGAAGAGGAAATAAGAGGGTTCATTGAAAGCGAGATTGAGAAAAACAATTCAAACGCAGACGCTGAGGAGTCGCTAAGAAAAGCGCTAGAAATAAAAAAACAGTTAGAAGAGGACAACGGTAGGGTTTCTGCTATGTTCCATCTCAGCGAGCTTAGAACGCTTCCAGGAAGGAAAAGCCTTAACAAAGCGTTACTAGACATGCTAATGGATAGCATTGAATCTGAAAACGACCCAGCGTACACTAAAAGGCTGTTAAAAGATATGGCGGGTCCTCTTAAAATGATGACCCCGAAGGCGGTGCGTAAATATTTTGCTAAATTTATATTGCGTGAAGCCGACGAAATTGACTTCACAAATGAGGACCATGTTAGGATGTACATCGATCAGGCGGTATCTACTGCGTCTTCGTTCAGAGGAAGGCAGGAAGGGATTAGTGCCATGCCTATGTTTCAATCAAAGACTCCAGGAAAAGGAAGCAGACCCAAGATTTACTCTAAGTTCCCCACTATAACCCCAAGGGGTGGAGAGGATATATGGGCTCAAATGGTTGATGGTTACATCTGGTCCAAAATGAGCGAGGAGCTAATGAACCGAAGTATTAAGACGGCTGGTCAGGCTCTTAGTGGAGTGATAATTGATTTGAATAAGCTGTTCTCTGGTCCGAATAGAACCGTTCAAAAGTTTGAGGTTCGGGATTCTGATTTTGGCTTTTACTTGGGTGGTGCGGAGAAACCATTTTACCTGTCTAAAAAAGTTTTCCTTAACAGGAAGTCCGCAGAACAAATAGAAAAAGAGCAAAAGAAAATGGGCACCGTCGAGGTGTTCACTAGTACGCTCATGAACCGAGGATATGACGCTGATCTAGAAGCGGTTAAATTAGACCTCAGAAAGGCAATGGTATCGCAGATTGACGCGAGCATGAAAGCGGTAAGGAGCACAGGCAAGCCAAACAAAAAAACCACAGCTAAGTACGTAAGAGAATCATTTAGGGTTCCAGCAACCGTTGAGGCTGAAAAGCTACCCTTAACAAAGAGCGACCCGCTGAAAAGTTTTGCAGACGGACTTGTACTGTCCATAGCTTCAGGTCGCCTTTCTGGTAAGGTTGCAGATAACTCTGGTTCTAAAGGAATTTCAGTCAATCAGCTGCTTCAGGTGATGGGTAAGGCGTCCAAGGCCGAAAAAGCCATTCTTGGTGGGTTGCTTAAGAAGTTCCCAGGTCAAGACTTTATTTCTAAAGAAGAGTTAGATATGTTCTTCGAGGGAAAGATGCTTCAGCCTCTTGAAGAGGAGAGAAACCACGCTAACTACGGATTGGACAGACTCCTTGGTAGAAGCTACCGCATGGCTGACGCTGTAACCGTTCCGTTCCTAGGCGATGAAGAAATCTACGGGACTGCTGGGATCTTCGAAGATCACTTCGGATTCCCTGTGCATGCGCACATCAGAATTTTCACTCACCCGAACGACCCAGGGATTCGCTATGTATCTGAAATTCAATCTGATACATATCAGAAGGGGTTGGATGAGGCTTACGATGGAAGGATTTCGGACGAGGTAATGATCGAAGACGCTGGCTCAGACGAGCTCGGAATAACTGTTCAAAACCTTGATTTTCTTAAGTACATAGTAGATAACTACGAGCAATACAGAACAACGCTTATTGTTGCGGCCAGGGGAGAGGAAAACGCGATGAACGACAAGTTCTGGGACGACCTATTGCAAGAGGCTGAGGTTGTGCCAGAGGGCAGAATTAACGATGCGCCCAACGTGGCTAGCTTGTTGAGTAATGCGGTTAACAACAACCCTGACTTTAATGTAAGGGCGTTTAGAGCTATACTCAAGTACTATGCTTTGTCCAACCTTAATGCGCCAATCGGATCTACAGACAAGCAGATCGAAGCAATCGTCGATGAGACTCTTAATAAGTATCCTTTCGTTCAAGAGGGGGAAAAGAGCAACCTCGGAAGATTCGCAACAGATTTGACAATCACCATTGACTACATCACCATGAACATGTCTTCACTCGTTATTGGAGAGGACATGCAATACATGAGTCAGGAGGAACGCTTGGAGGCGTACAAAGAAGTTGTGGAAACTGTTGATAAGAACAGGCAAAAGAAAGAGACCGAGAGGGTGGAGGGGATACCTTCAGCTGAGAAGTCTTGGGAGAAGCAACTCATTAGATATGCTGTTCGTCAGGCTCAGGAAAACGGAGAGGCAGTGGTCAGGTTCCCAACGGAAAAGACAGCAGCTGATATTCAGTGGTGGGATGCAAGCGACGCTGAACTTCGGGAATACATGGACCAGGAGTTTGGCTTTGATGGTACGCGCGAAATTCCTGACGAGTTTGAATCTGAAGCAAGAGAAAAGCAGAGGCCACTCAGAAAGAGATATAGAGACCTACCCAAAACCTTGAAGTCTGTTGGGCTGGAGTCTAGAGTGGTTCAGGATCAGAAAGGAAACAGATGGTACGAGGTTGATGTGCCACCTAGCGACCAGAGAATGATTATGTTCTCTACAACTGGCGGAAGAGACAACATCGGGGATGTCGGTGGTGCCACTTGGGAGGCTAGACAAAGAACTAGTACCGAGGAGTGGAGCGACATGTGGTTGACACGCCTCCAGGACAAGTATCGAAAGGTATTCCAGCTCCAAGAGGACGTGGCAAAGAAGACAGAGGGCCAGGTAAAGAAGGATGAGGACTTCCGCATGGCTGAGGAGCTCATGTACGGAAAGGCTGCTGAGGACCTAGCTAAGCTGGACGACGCTACAGACAGGATCACCATGACTCTGCTGGAGAACAAGCTGACGGTAGAGGAGCTCGACGAATACATGTACGCCCTTCACGCTAAGGAGCGCAATGCAGTCATTCGTGAACGCACCGAAGGGAAGAATCAGATGGGTAGCGGTATGAGCGACATTGACGCTCAGAAGATACTTGACGGAAAGTCCGAAGAGAAAAGACGACAGCTTGAGGAGGCAGCCTCTATCGTGAGAGAGATCATGCAGAACACGAGAGACACCATGGTGGAGCTCGGACTTGAATCCCAAGAAACGATCGACGCTTTCGATAAGATGTTCAAGGATTACGTTCCGCTTCAAGGCAAGTCTGTGGATGAGGACGACATGGCGTACTCCCCATATCCTAACGGGGGTACTGGATTCAGCGTGTCTGGAGCCACCACCAAGAAGGCTAGAGGTAGATTCACCCAGACTACGAACATCGTGGCGCAGGCCATCGGGCAGAACGCTGCGGTACACGTCAAGGGGAGAACGAACGAGGCCATGAACGCCTTGTACAACCTCGCTCAGAACAATCCTAACCCTAACGTCTGGCAGGTGCTCGACAAAGAGGAGGACGGATACAAGAGCGACGACCCGAACATCGTCTCTGTACGTGTGAACGGGGTGCAGAAAGCCATTCGTTTTAAGGACGCTAGCTACGCTCAATCTCTGCGCAAGATGAATATGCCTCAGACGAACTATTTCGTGAAGGCTATGGGGTCTATAAACTCGTGGCTGAGGGCAGCATTCACCTCCCGCAACCCTGAATTTATCTTGAGCAACTTCTCTCGTGATATTCAGTCAGCTGTATTCAATGCTTCAGCGGAGTCAGAGATCGAAGGTGGATTTCTGAACGGAACGGCAGCTATGAACAGGATCTTCAAGCTGGTCGGACCTTCTTTGAAGACTCTCGTGAGGGACGAGGTGGGAGGTAAGACTGACCCGCTCATCATGAAGTACTACGAGGAGTTTAAGGCTGATGGAGGAAAGACAGGATGGGCTTATCAGAAGAGTCTAGAGGATATCGCTAGCCAATTGCAAGTTGATGATAGTGGTAAGACTGCTGGGCAGAAGGTTATTGGTGGAGTAAAGGGAGCCCTTGAGTTTGTAGAGGGAATGAACGACGCATTCGAGAACAGCATTCGATTGTCATCGTACATCGCAGCTCGTGAGGGAGGCGTAAGCAGAGAGAAGGCAGCGCAGTTTGCTAAGAACATCACCGTAAACTTCAACAAGCAGGGTGAGTGGGGTGCGGCAGTAAACGCTACATACCTCTTCTTCAACGCTTCTGTTCAGGGTACAGCAAGGCTTGGTCGCTCCCTTATAGGTGCTAAACCTCCAGTGAAGCCTGACGGCTCAAGAAGAGAGTGGTACGAGAGAGCAACTACGGCTCAGAAAGCGGCAGGTGGTATGATTATCATGAACGCCTTGCTCGCGTTGTTGAATCGTGCTGCATCAGACGAGGATGAGGATGGCACCCTGTTCTACAATAAGATTCCTGATTACGTCAAGGAGAGAAACATGATTATCATGCGACCTGACGGTGAGAATTACTGGAAGATCCCAATGCCTTACGGGTACAACATCTTCGCAAACATCGGGACTACCTCTGTAGAGGTGGCATCAGGTGACAAGGAGGCGCTGGAAGGACTAGCGTTTATGGCTATGTCGATCGTCAATGCCTTCTCCCCAATCAGCTTTGGGCAGGCAGAGAACCTTGGCACTCAGTTCGCCAAGACGTCAATCCCAACAGCCTTTAAACCTTTCTTCGAGGCGTTCGCGTTCAACGAAACCTACTTCGGTGGTCCAGTAAAGGCAGAGCAGTATCCGTTCGGTACACCAAAACCAAACTCATCTATGTCGTTCCGCTCTCCAGAGGAGATCAAGCAGTTCTTCAGCTGGATGAACGAAGCGACGGGTGGGTCAGAGGACGTGCCAGGCATTATCGATATCAACCCTGACGGAGGGTGGTACATCTTCGAGTACTTCCTCGGAGGTACTGGTAGGTTTGTTACTCGCTCGATCGAGACAGGACGTAAGATTGTTGCCGACAGGACGGAGAATCCAATCGACCTGGACTTCAATGACATCCCGTTCGCACGTATCGTGTACGGTGAGCCGTCCAAGTACTATGATATGCAGCTGTTCAAAGACAGAGAGGTTGAGATTAAGCAGCTCGTTGCCGAGTACAAAGAGAACAGAATCCCAGACGCTGGAGACAGATACAAGGGAATTGGTCAGCTCAACGAAGATCTTAAGAAGATTAACAAAGCACTCAAGGCTGTTCGCGCGGAGAAGAGAGCGGCAAAGAAGATTACTAATTACGGCGAGCGGGTATCCACTCTGCAAAGATTGATGGACAAGGAGAGAAAGCTAGTCATGATGTTTAACCAGAGATACGAACAATTCCGTGGACAAGATTAAAGATACCAAGTTGGGCGCTTGGCTCAAGAGCAAAGCCCCTAACGTATTAGAGACAGTCGGAGACCTCCTACCAGATCAGGGGGGACTCGGCATTGTAAAGAACATGCTCAAGAAAGAGCCAGGCATTGACCCAGCAGAAGCGAAAGCTAAGATCGATGCTGAGGTCCAGTTCCAGAAGAGCGTAACGGAGCGATGGAAGGCAGACATGAGCAGCGACGTGAAGCTAGCAAAACTCATTAGACCTGTCATGCTGATAGTCTTAATAAGTGTATTTGTTGTCACTATGTTTTTGGACTCGCTTGACAATCAGCCATTTAACGTTAAGGATAGTTATGTATCTTTGTTGGAAATTCTTATGCTAACTGTGTTCGGCGCATACTTTGCTGGGCGGACCGTAGAAAAGACTAGGAAGCCATGATGGAAAACTTTAGTCATTTTGAATTCTTAATGCTGGCAATCACACTTATAGGTGGTTGGGTGAAGTTCCACGCTGATTATAATAAGCTTTCCGCTAGGGTAGACGCTCTAGAAAACGACAATACAGAATTTAAAGAGGATGTTAAGCAGTTGCTTAAAGACATCCAGGAAATCAAACTGCTTCTGGCGAAGAACCAGATGCAATGAAAAAACAAAAACAATGGATTGTAATAACTGCATTATTGCTGCCGTCTTTAGCGGTTGCTCAGTATGTAACTAATAGTTGCGCTGTATTTGAGGTGCCTACCCCAGCCGTAAGGATGATGGGGTACAACCCAGACCCACCTTTTTGGAAGGAGGTAAACTACATAGTTCATATACACTACACCGACAGCACCCCCTATGAGCACAGCCTTATAGATGAGTCTGTTGTGTGGGATGCGCACGAGCACCTCAACGAAGAGTTCGAGGAGGCAATGTTTACTTTCGATCTGATTGCCATAGAGTACCATAACCTGGACGAGGCCGAGGGTATGAACGAAACCCTCGATATATACAATACCTGTGTCCCGTCTAGCTGGTACGGATGGTCAACAACAACAGATTACCTAGAGGGTATTATTTGGGATAGGGAGCAATTCATGAATATTCATGTGTTCCCTGAATTCTGTTCAGGCATCTTGGGGTTTGCGTGGACCGCTCAGGCAGACAACCTTCTTGACGGGGCCTGGATTAGGTCCGATGTTTTTGGCAGGATGGGAGACTACCTGTACGGGGAATACAACGGTAATAAAACTATGATCCACGAAGTGGGTCACTACCTTAGCCTCCATCACGTATTCCGAAATGCAACCTACTGCGGGGAGGATCTCGGTCCTTGCGAGGAGACAGGTGATTATGTGTGTGATACACCCCCTATAAAAACCAGCTGGAGCTGTGAGAACCCTATATGCCCTCCAGGTGCATACAACTTCACGGCAGATAACCACATGGATTATTATGTCGATTCATGTAAGCATCATTTTACTGCGGGGCAGATCGATCGGATGCACAGCATGATTTCGATTACACGCCCAGGAATCGTTAACAACGATGCAGATATATGTGTTGGTGATATTAGCGGAGACCACGTTGTGGGGATGAACGACTTAATGCTAATGCTGTACAACTGGGGGGATGTATACTGGCAGGAAGGTGACGTCAACGGCGACGGTTTTTTTACCGTTGTGGATTTCCAAATCGTACTAGCACATTGGGGTACGGTTTGCTTTGGGGCTGAGCTTGACCCATTTTATCGGGAGGACCGACTTGATAAATCAATAATCCGAAAAGTATTTCCAGACGCGATACGAGAGTAAGCTCTTCAGGTCGCTAAGCTTTAGGCTAGTGATCACGTCGGATCTGTCTTTCCTGGTGTACCTCTTCTTGTAAGCCTTTGACTTGTGGTCTACGACTCCTTCAGGTACGTTGAGCTCGCAATACTCTCGCAACTCCTTCGTGTTTACTATGCTGAACCCTCCCTCCTCTGGAAGGTCGAAGGCTATGATGTTTGAGCCACCATACATCCAGCCTGGGTTACCCTGTACATTCTTGAACTCACACCAGATCTCATCTGGCAGGTTGTTTCCTTTTACGTCCACACCCCACTTCTTGGATTCGCCATGAGCTATCCAATAATCTACATGGAGATGGATATCATCTTTCCTAGATCCTTTCGTGACCTGGAATCCTAGCTGTTCAGCCGCGCGTATGAAGCGGACCTCAGCTACTCTTCCCGTCGCCGAAGAGTATTTCCTCCTGCTTTGACTCACCATCGAGCTTGGATTCTAAATGTTCGAAAGATGCCGACTCTACAAACCCTAGCTCCTGATTAATCATCAAGCGCATTCCAGATATTAGTCGAGATATATTTCCCGAATCATATCGAGGATCACCGTCCTCATCAAACAATTCCTCGTAGAAATCTGTTATTAAATCATGCAGCCTGGTCGTTGCTATCCGATAGCTTGCGCCTAGCTGATCTTTTGTTAACTCTTTTACCATACCCTAGTTCTTTTAGTTTCGAAATAGCTTGCTCTATCTGGTGTTTATTTTTGCAGATAAAGAGAGCTGGGACTGGTTCTCCTGAGTCTATCAAGTGTTTTAGGAACAGCTTCCATCGCATTGGAAAGTCATGGTGCGAAGGAGTGTATCCTTTGGTTTCGATTACCCATTCTCCGTTTGGTCCTACGAAGTCGGGTGTGTATTTAATTGGAAGAACTGTCGAGTCTGTTCGGTCCGACAGGTCCTTCTTCTTGGCAGTCATCTTCAAGTATGTGCCAGGGTACTTGAACTTATCTACGAGCATATACTCATGTGTCTCGTAGGTAAAGCTTAGCCCTGATTCAGCTAGAAGATCAGCGCAAGACTTCTCTAATCCGCTCTTGTATTTACCTAAAGAACGCTTCTTAGCTGACTTACGCTTTGGTGTCCCGTTTGCTTTTCGCTTCACTCACGGGAAGGTACAGCTTATTTTTCTAAAAAAGAAGAGTTAACGGGAAACTCGAAGTAATCTTGCTTACCTGGCTGTAAATCAACAGATTCAAACAGTTCTTTTTGACTTCTCCACATGCGGAATGCTGTCCTTGATGTGTTCATTTCGAAGCGAATTGGCTCCCCAAGCGGTGTGGGCTCACCTCCCGTCTCTACATCCCGCACCTTTCTTACGTGAAATTCAGTGATCCTTTTCTCTGCGTGGTCAGGGTGCTGAACCTTGCGGTGTATGGTGATGAAACAGTCGGATCGATTGACAAACTTGCCACCACCCTCTGTGTCCTCTGCGTAAGGGGCTACGGGTAGCCCGTCATCTCCTTTGCGCCGTTGTGCCTCAGTGACAGCATGCATGTTGAGCCACACAGCTACGTTATTTGCTGTAGAGAACGTAAGAAACTCTGATGCCGCTTCGTAGTGGTAGTCGTGGACACCTATAGAGCTGTTACCCATATCGATTTTAAGGCTGTTGTAGGGGTCTACAAAGACAGCATCTACTTCTTGTTGCTTCATTATCTTCTCCAGGAACACAATGATGTCTGCGTAGCTGTAAACCTGCTTGTTGCTGATCACTGTAAAGTGATTGCCCACCCACTCGTATGCCTTCTTGCGCTCCATGTGATTCATGGAGGATATAGGCTTGTCTAGTGCGAACTGTATCAACGACATCTTTAACGATGCCGTGCGGTTCTCGGAAGAATACACTACCCACTTCCATCCGTGTCGGACAGATGCGTTTACCATCAGGTATAGAGCCATCGTAGTCTTGCCTACGTTGCTGTGACCATTTATGATTACAAACTCTTTCTTGTACCTGAAGTTCTGGTCTAGCTGGGCGTCTCCAGTGTCTAGCCCCACAGGTATGCGCCCATTAGCGAAGTCGTCAATCCATCGAAAGTCCTCGTCGTCAGATGAGATGAACGACATGTCACCGTCGTTAACTAACAGCTCACGTTGGGCCTTGCGTTCGTCATCAATGGTGGTGCGTATAGGGTCTTGTTTACCTTTCTGTATGGCCTCCTTGATCGTGCGTACAGCCTGCTCTTCATCATCTACTTCGCGCTTGAGTATCTCGCGGGTAAGCACACGGACCACCTCGTCTTCCTCCATGCGCCCAGCAGACACGTACCCCCCGCAAAGCTTTGCAGATCGCAACAATGTGTTGTGTTTCTCTCCATCAGCGCACTGACGTATCATACGAGCAGCTAGATTTAACTTTAAGTAATCTGTGTAACTGCCTGATTGTGAGACAGCTACCTGTGATTCGCTCTTCTCCGTTGCGAATGCACCGAAGGTTGCGGAGTCTTCATTGACTACGAGGTTGGGGTCGTATGACTCGAAGCATGCACGGGATTCGTTGATGCCTGACTCATCTACCTCCAGGTCGTACTGCTTGTTGAAGTATGTGCGTAGCGCACGGAAATGATCACGGTGACGCTCAGGGTTGCTTACCTTAACAAGCGCCTTAAGTCCGTCACCACTCGGAGAAACCCAACAGCTATATACATAAGGATCCGTGGATAGAAGCGATTTGGATGACGCGACATCAATGTGGTCGAAGTCGAGAACAATGAATTGGCTGTGCTTCGTAAGCGCCTCATCATTACGTGCTTCAAATTCCCCTGAGAAGAGGACGACAGGCAGTTTTTTCTTAAAGTCTTTCGAGCCATTGCGTACAGCTTCAATTATTGTTTGAGACTTCCCTTCCTTGATTCTTTTCAGGGCCGTCGCTATTTGAATTACATGTGCGTGTTCCTTGTCTTTCTTGAATACATCCTGGAAGATTGTTACTTTCATCTTGGTTGTTTTGGCTCACAAGTAGTTCCTACTTGCTTCTTGGATTCTATTTTATCTATCAGTATCGATCTTTGCTTCGCTTTAGGTGTAAGTAGTTCTCCGTCGAGCCTATGCATCGTCTTGCTGTCAAGCTTCATGATATCTCTTGGGTTATCATACTTGCTTACAATCCAAACGCTCCTTGTCTGAGGTGTTTTGTTCTTGATGAACGTCACCTTAGCGGTCATGTAGTAGATTGGTTTGCCCATGCGTTAAATATTAGAGGAAAGAAAGGGGGTGGAACCGAAGTCCGCACCCCCTACTCAACCAAGAACTGTATACTAGAAAGGGATCGTTTCCGTATCCGCTGTTTTAGCCGTGTTGTTTCGGCGTTCCTGCGCCGCTTCGCTGTTCGGGTCCCACACGCTTAAGCATGCTTTGCCGCTCTTCGACATAAAGAGACGGAACCGAACGTTACCGCCCTGCCCGCTAGCATCACGCTTAGTGGTGTATTGATCGATGCAGTCCTTAAGCTCGTTGTCCTTGAGACGGAAAGACCATCCCATCAACTCGCCATTGTCATTGTAGCTAGGCTCATCGGCCCAACCAACCAGTACGCTTTCGTACTTCTTGTTTTGTTCACTCATTGTAATGAATTTAACTGGTTATAAAGGTGTAAAAATAGTGATCGAATGCTGCTGCACCTAATATAACAGCAACAATCTTGAGTATTCGCTTATACTTCATACTGTAGGTAGTCTTTTGTGGGGTCGTAGTCTTCGTTCAGAAACTGCCGTATCCTTCGCAGCGCATCATTGAATTTCATTTCCCCTGTGAATAATGTTTCGTCCGTACACTTTACCAGTGCTGGTAGGTAAGGATATGTCTTCTCCTGCACCACCCAGTAAAAGTCCTTGATTCCAAAGACCTTGCAATAGATGTATGCCTGGATGTCGTAGCAAAAGTCTCGTACTGCATAGCGGAATTTCTCCGCACTGCGAGCTGACTTGCTGTCGCTGATGAACCCGTCACCAAGGCAGTCGAGGAATCCCTTGACCTGAACGCCGTTCAGTTCTTCAAGGAATCCCACCTGGTAGTCTCCCGCCAGGTATGTGTCTAGCAAGCCGCAAGTAGCGAGACGGTCGATCATGTCGTTCGCCATTTGCCAGTCATCACTAGAGACAATCGTCTTACCCTCTTCGAGAGCCTCGGTTTTCATGGATGCAACAACAGCCTTGTATTCCGAGGTCATCGATGGTTTCTTCGAGCTCCTAGCCTTATCAGAAAGCCTAGCCATTACTTGGCTGTCCGACATAACTATGTACTTCTCGAATGCTTGCTCCCGCTCAAACAGGAGCATATCATATAGTGTTCCGAAGTCTAGCGCATCAGACTTGTACCTCAGCTCTCCCTTCATGTATCGGTCAAACTGTGCCATGTCCCCAAGCGCCTGCTTCAGAGAGGAATACGATAGGTGTGACTTGCCGTATCGTTCGTGTAATTGTTCGCTAATAGTCATCGTATACTGGTGTTCCGTCTTCGTTTATGTATTCATAGGTTTCTATCTCCGCCCACTTTACAGGCGGTCGGTTGGTCATCCAAAATCGTTTGCCCTTTCTGTTTATGAAGAACTCAGCGATATCAAACTCACCTGGTGAGTCGTCATGCACCACAAAGAAGAGCCCTGAAAACTCAGGGTTTTTCTTCTCTGTGTTTACCCAGTACTTGGGTAGCTTTGAGTTCAGGCAATGATCCCTAAACCGAGCGAACAGCTTTCTATTGGTTCTCTTTTGATCGAGCTGATTAGAAAACTTCTGGCCGTTCCATTTTTGTTTGGTCATCGAACAAACTTCTTGAGCCCAGCTATCTGCTTCTCCGTAAGAGAAGACTCGTACTTGTCCATGATGCTGGCGAATGCTTTCTTCTTGTCGGTTTGTGACTTGATGTAAGAAACAGCCTTGTCCATGATGTTTACAGGCGGCTCCGTATCTAGCTTCTCCTGTACCTGCTTGATCTTTTTGACCGAGCTGTCATCTTGTTTAGCGATTGCATCAGACACCTCATTGGCAGAAGCAATTGATGTGTCGATACCGATACCAAGCATAGCCAAGGCACGACCTATGGCCGATGTCTCGCAGTTCTCTACGTAGCTGGTCTTGTTGATGTTGCTACTGCCTTGGACTTCGTGTGCATGTCCAGTCGAAATGATCCGATTGGACTCGTCAACGATAGCCGCCTTGCAGACACATTGTGAATCGTCCAGCACAGTAAACTCTGTGATAAGGCTCCAGTTCTTGTACTGCTCTTCCTGTCGGAAAAACTTGATGCGTTCGTTGACCTCAACGTACTGCTTGCCACGTATGTTCGTGGTTTTGAATTTGTAATTAGACATGCTTATTGGATTGAATTGTTTCTTCTAAAAGTTTTTTCATTTTGTTGAGCCTGTTAAGCTGATTGTTTACATACTTAAGCTTAGACTGCATGGCCTTGTACTTCATGGTTTCGTTGCACAGCCTAGCAGCTGCTACGAAGTTTCTCCTGTACCCAGGCCAGTGTTCCAGGTTGGCTTCGTGCTTCCTGGCGTGATGGCATACAGTGCTGTGATCGGTGTCGAACACTCTGCCTATATCCTTAGTTGTCAGTTTGAACTGACGCATAGCGCACATCATTGCGGCTCGCGCCTTCACCTGTTCCTGGTGTCTTGATTTATTAGGGGTAAGACCAATGACGTGGTAGTACTCCTTAATTATGGATTGCATTTCACTCTTCATGCAAAGTTATGTTTTAAGTTTTCGTTGTGCAAATTTTAGCAGGGGTAAAAGAGGGGCTTTGTTTCTCATCGCTCTCTAACGGGCGCGTCACGGGATCTCCCCGCACACCATACGCCCCTCTCCCTGTCAGCGTTCTGACAATGCTATGTGGTACGATGTGAGTATCTCATAGAGCTTCACATAGTGATACATAGATTCTGACACATCGCACAGTCCTTCAGACAGCTTAGACTTGGTAACACCCTCTTCGATGAGGTCATTAGCTAGGTCTCTTGCTATGTCGGGAAACTGCATGAGGTATTCTGAAACGTCCGTGTTGAGCCATGTGTCGATGTCATCTGTTACGATGTCATCCATGGCGTACATAGCGGCGAGCCGCTCAGGTTGCTCGCCACCCTTGGCTTTTTCTTTGATTACTTGTATTGCTTTCTCATTCGTCATTAGTATGGGGTGTTATCTATAATTTCTAGGTTGTGCTTCTTGCTGAAGTATGTCGCTGTCTGCCACGCCCACTCAAAGTCTGGCTCCCATTCTTCTATAGCCTCTGTGTCATCGTCCCATATGATTATGTCGTAGCCTTCTTCGTCGTTGCGGTGGATCATAATGTAGCACTCGTCATGGATGAGGTGCTCTTTAGGGTGTTTGTTCTTCGCATTCATGATTTTCGGTTACTACAAATAAGCTACGGTCTTGGCTTACCAGCAAGCTGTACTCCTCGTTGCTCATGATGTTGTCTTGCATGTCTACCCATTCAGGATTACGCCGTGGGTTGAACCTGACGTAGAAGTCATTTACATTAGGTTTGATTTTGTCGTTTCTCGTAATTTGAAATTCCTCACATTCAACCCAAGCACACACAGTTTTGCATGCCCCTTCGTGAATCTTCTTTGACGTGCCTGCCTGAACCTTGAGCTTGGCGTTGAACATAGCTATCTGGTGTTCAGCTGGGTCTACGTATTGAACATAGCCTGGCGCTTTGACCTGCCACTTCATAAAGTTTTCTCCTCGTGCGAGGTGGAATCTGATTTTGTACATTTCGAATTAATTTTTTCGGAATCGGAAAAACACTCGGTTCTTTTCTGCCTTGCGGAAGTTGTATAGCTCCTCAATCATTCGCATGTAATCCTGTGTTCGGTCGCATGAGTAGAACATATGGGGGTAGTTCAGTGCTTGCTTCAGCAGCCGCTTGACATCGAAGCCATCTTGATTAGTCATCATTGAAAAGATGGTTTGGATAAACGTCTCTGTCAGGCATGAATCAGTCACAGAAGCGAACTGCATAAACATGTTGAGGTTTTTACGGGCTTCGTCGTCTGTCAGACGGAACTCCCAAGTGCCTGCTTTGATGTTGTACTTCTTTGATTTCTCGGTGTTAGGATTTGACGCGTTTCCTTGTGTTAGGTACGATACGGATCGTATTGACACCTTCGTAGGCTTGAAGGCTCTAGTTGATTGAACCCTGTCTTGGACTTCTTCATAAAAATCCAGTAGACGCTGGTAATCCTTGTTTCCTCCCTTAGCATAGGCTTTGATGTAGTCTATCGTTTGCCATGGTCTCTGAGCACTGTTTATTCGGGTGATGTCTTTTAGATTCATTTGCTGAGTAGCAAATATGTATCGCACAGGTCGCTTCTTGTTTCTCAATGCTGTGAGTCGGTGTTGACCATCAGCAACTTGAAGCTTGCCATTTACTCGTTGTGGGTTTACAAGAATGGGCATCTGAATATCGAACCCGTTTTCGATGTCTGCCTCAAGCTTCTTCACTTGAGGTTGCTGAATTTCACGGTTGATTTCCGTCCAGTCGAAGTCTTTATAATCGACCGTTTCGAAGATTTGATTGTAATTCATTTGAATTGTTGTTTAGTTTTTTGTTGTAGTTAATTTTCACTTGACGGTAGACGTGTTGCATCCACTCGTTGAAGTCCTTCGCGGGATCTTCGTTCGCGCTTGAGCGTACACAAATCATTTCATCTTGTCGAATACAATCATGCTGTCAGGTTCAGACGGTGTATTCTGTACGATAGTCTGTGCCTCCTCTCTTGTAAGATTGGGGATGAGCATCTTGGTCTTCTTGTTCCAGTCGCGGAACACTTTGTATACTGCGTAGTTGTTCATGCTAGATTTAATTTAGATGTGTCAATAATGTTTCCGTTTTGGTCTATGATTCCCTCCTCGATGAGGTGTCTAGCCTCACGTTGATACGTTCCCTGAAGGTTAAGTATCATCCCCGTCTTGATTAGGTCTGCATATAGGTCGAGAACCTCCCATCCGTATATGTCACCCGCTTCATAAGAAATTATCTTGTCTATGATATCAGTCATTTATTTTCTAATTGAATTAAGGATTTGATTTGCTTGCACTAAAGCATACGTTTGCTGTTGCGTGTTCGTGCCTGATACCTGTGGTTTAGGCAGTCTGACATCCAAGGGAACCGTGAACTTGTCGTCCCCTTTCATTATTGCGTTTGCTATCTGTTGTTGTAATGTCATTGTTGTAAGTATTCGATGTAGTCAATGTATTCTAGGCCATACAGGTCTTGCAGTTGTTCGATTGTCATTCTTAAAAGTGTTTGTGCAGGTAGCCTGAGAGCATGAGCTGCTGTTTTACGTCTGATGTTGGTGTCTTGAGGATGTTACGTACACCGTCGTTCTCTGATGCAATCACGGGATCGATGTTGTACTCCTCGCAGATGAATATGAAGTCGTTTACTTTCATGAGTTAAATTTTGATTTAGGCATCTGGAAGTAGTAGATGCAGAGGTCATCGG
>Ga0181369_1000163_pt1 | contig 18931 bp, 17 predicted proteins | sample LowvirmetaG_8_FD_130088 | JGI IMG/M metagenome (GOLD analysis project Ga0181369, IMG submission 130088) | Marine viral communities from the Subarctic Pacific Ocean - Lowphox_04 viral metaG | ecosystem: Environmental > Aquatic > Marine > Oceanic | place: Subarctic Pacific Ocean | collected... | reverse complement strand
CTCAAATGGAAACTGTAGAGTCGTATATGTCAAAGTATGAAAGAGACAAACTAGTCCCTGGATTTACTATGTCAGTTAGAACTAGACCTCTAGTCATAGCTAAGATGATTGAATACGTAAGAGAAAGAGGAGTTACAATACAGTCTAAGAGACTTGTGGGAGAAATGAGAGTATTTGTATGGAAAAACGGTAAACCTCAAGCACAAGTAAACTATAACGATGATTTATTAATTGCTTGTGCCACAGCTTTATACGTTAGAGATACTGCATTAAGATTAAGACAACAAGGAATGGATCTAGCAAGAGCTCAACTATCCTCTTTCCAAAATTTAAACGCAAAAAACAAAGGAGTTATGAAATCAGTTGGAAATCAACAAAATAATCCTTATCTTATTGATAATGGCTATGGACAAGAAGATATATCTTGGTTGTTATAACGTAGCTATTTATAATATATACTGAATCTAAATATTCATTGAATGGCCGATAAATCACTATTTGGAAGATTACAAAGACTCTTCTCTTCGGATGTAATTATAAGAAACGTTGGAGGTACCGAACTTAAGGTAGCTGACATAAACCGTATTCAGACAACTGGAAATTTTGAAACTAATGCTTTAGTAGATAGATTTTCTAGATTACATATCTATAATAATAAAAACTTATTTAATCCTACATTAAATTACCAGACATTAAGGATACAGCTCTATTCTGATTACGAAGCAATGGATACAGATCCTATTATAGCTTCAGCTTTAGATATACTATCGGATGAGGCTACCCTAAAAAATGATATGGGCGAAGTTTTATCAATTAAGTCTTCTGATGAAAATCTTCAAAGAGTCCTCTATAACCTTTTTTACGACGTATTAAATATAGAATTTAATCTTTGGTCTTGGACTAGAGGAATGTTAAAATACGGTGATTACTTCTTAAAATTAGAAATCGCAGAAAAATTTGGGGTATATAATGTACTTCCTTATACAGTATATAATATGTCAAGGCACGAAGGGGCTAACCCAGAAAAACCATCAGAGGTACAGTTTACTATAGACCCGGCTGGTCTTATGACTAACTCTGATCCTAACTATATTCCTAAAAGAGATAGCCAAGTAATTAGTTTAGATAACTATGAAGTAGCTCACTTTAGATTAATATCAGACCATGCTTACTTACCTTATGGCAGATCATATATAGAACCAGCTAGAAAAATATTTAAACAACTTACCTTAATGGAAGATGCGATGTTAATACATCGTATAATGAGAGCACCTGAAAAAAGAACTTTCTTTGTAAATGTTGGTTCTATACCTCCTGCAGAAGTTGATCAGTTTATGCAAAAGACTATCAACACTATGAAAAAAACTCCTTATGTTGATCCAAAAACAGGTCAGTATAATCTGAAGTTTAATATGCAAAATATGATGGAGGATTTCTATATTCCGGTAAGGGGTGGAGATGCTTCTACTAGAATAGAAACTACCAAAGGGCTAGATTACGACGGAACAAACGATATACAGTACTTACAAGCTAAAATGTTTGCCGCTCTTAAAATACCAAAAGCTTACTTTGGGTATGAAGGAGATTTAAGCGGTAAAGCAACATTAGCAGCAGAAGATATAAGATTTGCAAGAACTGTTGAAAGAGTACAGAAGATATTAGAATCAGAACTAACTAAGATAGCTTTAGTACACTTATATACTCAAGGCTTTACAGGAGAAAGTTTAACTAATTTTGAAATAAAGTTAACTAATCCTTCTGTTATATACGAACAGGAAAAAGTAGCTCTACTAAAAGAAAAGATAGACTTAGCTAATCAAATGAAAGATTCTAAGTTATTTTCATCTGACTACATATACGAAAATATATTCGATATGTCTGAAGACCAGTATAATGAGATGAGAGAGTTAGTGAGAGAAGATGGTAAGAGAGCATTTAGACATGCTCAAATTGAAGCAGAAGGAAATGATCCAGCTAAATCTGGAAGGTCTTACGGAACACCTCATGACTTAGCATCTATGTACGGTAGAAGAGCTACCGCTACAGAAAAAGGAGGAGGACCAGGTTCAGTACCATCAGGATATAACGAAATAGGCCCTGAAGGTGGAAGACCAAAAACAAAAGCGTCGGTGTACGGTACTAACGACGATCCTATGGGTGGAAGAGATAGATTAGGCATTCACGGCATGCATGGAGGGTTCCCTTCTGATAATGAAAATGTAATGGAAACCAACACATCTAAAGCCGAATCTGTATATCATCAAATAAAAAATTCATTTGAAGATAAGAAAGAATTAATATTTGAAGATACTAAAGAAACTGAATCTAAACTATTAGACGAAAGTCAATTAAGAGATTTAGAGGACTAACCCATATTTATATATAGTAACCGTATATTATGAAGATAAAACACTCAAAGTTTAAAAATACTGGTTTAATTTACGAATTGTTAGTTAAACAGATAGCAGCTGATACTCTTTCAAAAAAAGATTCAGATGCTGTTAGTATACTAAAAAAATACTTCGGCGGTAATACTGTGCTCGGCAAAGAACTTAAATTATACGAATATATTTTAAAAAATAATAATTTAAGTGAAGCAAAAGCAGAAACAGTTGTATCCACAATAACCGAAATATCTAGAAAATTTAATCAAAAGACCTTAAAGGAGTCTAAATATAATCTAATATCAGAGCTTAAAGCAAAGTATAATATTGAAGAGTTTTTTGCTATTCAAGTAAGAGATTATAAACCTTTAGCAGCCTTATACTGTTTATTAGAAGCTCAGAATAATACTATGTTAGTAAATCCTGATTTTTTAGTAAATAATAAATTAACGATATTAGAACACTTAACTTCAAGTCAAGTAGATGCAAATTCAGTTAAAGATACTTTAATAGAGGAGTATGCTAAATACGATAAAGATTTAAGACTACTTACTTTTAAAATTCTCTTAGAAAAGTTCAACAGTAACTATAAAGACCTTTTACCTGAACAGAAAAACATTCTAAAAGAATTTATTACCTCAGTTAATTCAACTACTAGATTAAAAAACTTAGTTAATGATGAAGTAGTAAAGATAAAGAATGAAGTTGTAGAGTTATCTACTAAAATTAAAGACGAAGTAGTTAAAATAAAAATAGAAGAAGTAATTAAAGGTATTAAACCTTTAAAGAAAACTGAAAAAGTAGCTGATAACCACTTAGTTAATTTAATGCAATATTACGACCTTGTAAATGAACTACGAGAGTTATGAATAAAACCGCATTAACTAAAATTATTAAAGAGGTATTAGAAGAAATGAGCACAACTGGTAGTGTAGCTGGCTATCAAACTCCTTACGCTTTTAGTAAGGGTAGTAAAAAAAATAAAGCTACAAAACATGCTGAAAAGCTCGGTTACAAAACTATAAAAAGAAAAAAAAGACCTTATAACACTAAAATGTTTGATTATTTAGATGAAAACGCTAACTGAAAAATATAGAGGGGTACTAAACGAATCGTATTCAAAAAAACAATTCGTTAGAGATGCTCGTATTGCACATCCCCAACTTATCACTCAATTCAATGGGTTTAGTGATACTGTATCAATACTAAAACAAAAGAGTATGATATCTGAAGAAGATAAAATGCCCGAATATTCTGATTATGCTAATATTTCTGATGAAGCTATAAGAAGAGGTACAGATGCTGAATTGGAGGCTATGGGATTAATGTCTCAAGATTCTGTTTCTGCTGAAGACCAAGAAAAAGCTAAGGAGAAAGCTATTAAGAATATTAAAAAAGATCCTTTACATTATTTAAATCTTATATCAGGTGAGTCTAGTAAGGTCGACAAACATGATAAAGAGGTAGAGGTAAAAAAAGATAACCATACAGATAACTTTAACGGCCTTAAGAAAGCTGAGTTAAAAGAAGTAAAAGAAGAGGCTGGAGTACCAACAGCATTTGATGATAAGAGTATGGATGCTTTACGTGACATCATCTTAAAATATGTAGAAGATCCAGATCAAGCAGAAAAAGCAGTACAGCAAGTTGATGATAACGGATTAGATTCTCTAGCTCCAGAATTACTAGCTAATTTAGACAGAGATGAAGAATATAAAGCTTGGTATAAAGACCTTCACGGTATGGCTGAAAGCAACCAAGAAGAATCTATTGCTAACTTTATAATTAAACATTATACTAATCCAAAGACAGGAAAGAGTTTGATTGATGATGAAATTATAGGAGACTTCTTTAAAACTCACCCTGAATCAAAAGATCAAGAGCCTCAAGCTGCTTTAGATAATTTTGAAGAGTATCTATCAGTTAACTATGAAATGCCTGGAGACTATATGCAAGAAAAAGTTGCTAAGTCTGTAGAAGATGTTATCGACCCAGCAGATTATGGAGCAATAGGACAAGGATATTTAAAAGGTTTTAACAGACCCCATTCTTTAGATTTAGATCAATTAGAAACCTTAGGTAGAAAAGTAGTGGATAGTCTTTACAAAGGAGACTTTGATGCTGCTAAAGCTAAGTTTGTAGGAGAAGTAATGAACATTGACAGAAAAGGTAATCAGAAACCAGATACTGGCGGTAGTGATGCTACTAAATATAAAGCAGCAGCAAAAAATGTAGGAGAACAAATGACTGACCAACAAATGGCAGATATAGCAAAGTATGGTCAAGAAGATAAAGTTGTCTCAGCATTTAAACCGGGAGATATGTTCTCTAGTGATTTTGATTATGAAGGTATGTTAGAGTTTGGTATGAAAGTTAGACTTAATACTCCTATAGGCACTTTAAAAGCATTATATGACTCTTTCGAAGACGTTAATTACCATAGTGAAAATAGTCACTTAGGAATGGCTTTGGATGCAATAGAAGCAAAAGATAAGTCAGAAGCTTTAGATCATTTAAGAAACTTTAAAAAAGCTATTAAACAAACCTTAGTATCTTTTAACGAAGGAGCAGATCCATCTAGAAAAAATTTAGAAGAAGCTGAAGTAGTAGTAACTGAAAGAGTTGGAAGTTTAGGTGAATTTATTGCTCTTATTCAAGATAGAGCAGCAGAAAACGATACTACAGAAGCAGAAGAAGCAGAAGAAGTAATGTATGCTTTAGGTGAACATTACAACCTAGGTGTCGATATTATGCACGGTACAAATGAAGGTCTTTTTGATAGATTAAAAGCAAAAGCAAGTGGAGCTATGGCATCATTAGGACAAAAAGGTAAAAACTTTATGTCTTTTATGAAAGGTGACAAAGACGCAATAAAAGATCCTGCAATAGCAAAAGCATTTGCTAAAGTTTCTTCAACAGCTAAAAATCTTCAAAATCAAGCTTCAGGTGTAATGAAGGATTTAGAGTCTTTATTTCCTAAAGCTACATTAGATAAGCTACCTGCTGAAGCACAAGAAGCTTTTAAGCAGTATCATGCAACTGTTAAAGCAGCAGTAGATCAAAGTGCTACTATGGCTCAACTTAAAGAAGTTATAGGAGAAGAGTATTTAGAAGAAGAACCAAACGAAGGTAATAAGTTTGAAGCTGAAAGATTAAAAGCAATAGATGCAGGAAAAGATCATTTTGAAGTAGATGGGAAAAAGTTTCCTGTAAAAGGAGCAGGATCAGATGATAAGAAAAGAGCTGCTATGGCTAAAGAAAACATCAAAGCTATTATTTCAAAAGTACTTGAAGAAGGAACTATCAATGAAGCAGCTACTCAAGAATTAGCTAAAATGACTGATACTTATGGAGACTTTGAAGGAATGAAATCAGTATTACTACAATTACAAGACGTAGTAACAGATATTGAATCATATTATGATAAAACCAGAGGTAAGATCCAGAAAGCATTTGATTCAATGGGTGAAATAAGAAATGAAGAAGGATTAAAAGTAGGTGGGTTTTTAGCACCAGCAATAGAATCTGCATTTATCAAAGATCTCAGACCAGTAACTAGACAAGGCTTTACAAAAGGATTAGATCAACCAAAAGTAAGGGTTATATCTAAAAGAGATATAGACAGACACAGCGTTGGAGTTCCTAATATAGGTTCTGATGGTGATTCACCATTAGAAGAAAAAGAAACTGTGTACTCTCCTCCGGTAGTAAATGGTACTTTAAGAGAAACTAAGAAAATATAACAATAAAATAACTATGGCACAATTATTAGTTGAAGTAACAAAATTTAGACCTATTCTTAGAGAATCTAAGGAAAGACCGGGCGTGTTTGAAGTAGAAGGTGTAATGCAAAGAGCTTCTGCTAAAAATCAAAACGGTAGAGTTTACTCTAAAACTATTTTAGAAAGAGAAACTGGTAAGTATATGGATGAGTTTGTTAAGAACGGTAATGCATACGGAGAGTTAGATCATCCAGAATCAGCAGTAGTTTCTTTGAAAAATGCTTCTCATATAGTCAAAGATTTGTGGTGGGATGGAGATGATTTAATGGGAAAGGTAGAACTTTTAAATACTCCTTCTGGCAATATAGTTAAAGAAATCATAAAAGCCGGTCATACCATTGGTATCAGTTCAAGAGGTACCGGTTCAGTTCAACAAACCAACGAAGGTAATTTAGAAGTACAACCAGACTTTGAATTAGTATGTTGGGACTTTGTATCTAATCCATCAACTCACGGGGCATTTATGAACCCTATATCGTTAAATGAAGCTAAAAAGAAAGTTTCTAAATATATGAATTTAGATTCTATTATTAACGATATATTAAGAGCATAATGAAATTAGCAGATATATTATTTGAAAGTGCCGAACAGCAATTAGGTGCTGAACTAGCTAAAGCTTTTGAAAAAGAATTTGAAAAAGAAGGAGAAGTCAATGAAGTAGTATCAGTAGTTGGTATACTTGGTTGGGCACTCGCTTCTAATACAGTTTTAGACGTTTTAGGTAAATATGCATCTAAAGGATTAAAAAAATTAGGTCTCGATAAAGCAGCAGATAAAGCTGACGCAGTACATAAATGGGCTCATCATAACGAAGTAAACATAATTAAAGCCATTTCTGGCTTTATTAAACCTTTTGTTAGAGATGATAAAAAGAGAGATTTAGTTGCTAAAGGGTTATTTATCGCTATGTTAGCAGGTTTAGGAGTTAAAGCCGGTATAGGAGCAATGAATGCTTTAAGAGGCGGAGGATTTGCCTCAGCAACATTATCAGCTGTAAAAGCAGCACTTAAAGGAAGAGACATTGCAGTCGTAGGAGCAGAAATAGCAGGCGCTGCTGCTACTGCAGCATCATCGGTATAGTTTTTTTCATATTACATAGAGTTTTCCGGAATACTTATATATTTATATAAGAATATACAGTCACCTTATACTGTATTAAATAAAACGAACCCACCTATTACGATTTAAATAATCGTAGGAATCAAAAATTTTTTAAAAATGGCAAATAAAGATTTATTCAAGCAAGCTATTGCTGAAGCTAAATCTGTGAGAGAAGCCGCTATCGCTAACGCTAAAGAAGCTTTAGAGGAGTCGTTGACTCCCCACCTAAAGGACATGTTAGCTGCTAAACTTCAAGAGATGGAAAATTCATCTGTTGAAGAAGAAGTAGTAAACGAAGCTGAAGTAGAAGAAACTATCGATGAAGCACCTGCAAAGGAGAAAGAGATGGAAGAAGCTATGAAAGACGACGACATGGACGAAGCTCATGGTGAAGACGATATGGAAGAAGCTCACGGAGAAGAAGAAGCAATGGAAGAGGCAGAGGATGACTCAGAAGAATCTGAGGACGAAGCTGAAGAAGCTGAAGAAACTGAGGAAGAAGAAGTTGAGGTTAAAGACATGGAAGTCGATGACCTTAAAGATCTTATCCGCGACATTATCGCTCAAGAAATGGGTGATGGTGGCGAAGAAGAATTAGACGGCTCTGATATGGACGCAGGTGCAGAAGTAGAACCAGCAATGGATGATATGGAAGCAGGTGCAGACGAAGAAGAGATCGATCTAGACGAATTGTTAGCCGAGTTAGAGTCAGCTACTAACGAGGAAGTAGACGAAACAGTAGAAGAAACTGTAGAAGAAGTTGTTGCTGAAGAAGAAGTTAAGGAAGAAGATAATTCTGAATTAAAAGAAGCTTTAGAAACAATCGGAACTTTACAGAATCAACTATCTGAAGTAAACCTATTAAACGCAAAACTTATGTATGTTAACAAAGTGTTTAAATCTAATAATCTTAGTGAAGCACAAAAAGTTAATATTATCGCTGCTTTTGATAAAGCTGAAACAGTTAAAGAAGTAAAATTAGTATTCGAAACTGTTTCTGAAAATGTAGTAACTAAAAAAGCTACAAAGAAAGTTAACGAAAGCAAATTGGGTATGGCTTCTAAAGCTACCGGGACTACTGCTGCTAAACCAGAAGTAATCGCAGAAGTATCTGATGCAGTATTAAGAATGCAAAAATTAGCTGGTATAATTTAAAATTAATAATAACAAACACTTAATTTATTTCAATCATGGAAATTAATAACCTATTAGAAAGTGCAAACGGCTACAAAGCATTAAAAGCTGATGCTGCTCGTTTGGCTGACAAATGGTCTGCTTCCGGTTTACTTGAAGGATTAAACGGCAAAGATAAAGACAACATGTCTATCATGCTAGAAAATCAAGCAAAACAAATCGTAGCAGAGCAATCATCTACAGGAACAGGCGCTATTGGCGCTTCAGGTGCTGGAAATGAGCAATGGGCTGGAGTTGCCTTACCTTTGGTAAGAAAAGTATTCGCTCAAATCTCATCTAAAGACTTTGTTTCTGTTCAACCAATGAACTTGCCTTCTGGGCTAGTATTTTATCTAGACTTTAAATATGGAACTGCTGCAGGTAATAGAGCTTTAAACTCTAACATGTACGGTAACGTAACTGAAGCTGGTAACAAAATGACTAAAGATACTGACGCTGCTGGCGGTCTTTACGGAGTTGGATCATTCGGATACTCTATTAAAGAGATCTCAGAATCTTTAACTCTTGTTGACGGTACTGCAACTTCTGCATCTTTAGGATATGACGCAGATTTAGATCCTGGAGACTACGTAACTGCTACTGTAGATTTAGACGGAAAAGGATTTGACGCTGAAGGAGTAAGAGCATTTAGAATTTTATCTGGTTCTGACGACGTAACACAACCTCACCTTACTTCTGTAAGTGGAACGAATGTTACTTTCGTAATCAAGAAGTCTGATTTAGATTCTAACGCAATGCCTGCTGCTGCAACTATAAAGTATCACAAACAACCTGCTGATTCATCAAGAGGTGACTTTGAAGATAATGGTGCTGTTGCTGCCGGAGATGTTTCTTCTTTAGTAATTCCTGAGATCAACGTTGAGTTGAAATCTGAGGCTGTAGTTGCTAAAACAAGAAAACTAAAAGCTCAATGGACTCCAGAATTTGCTCAAGACCTTAACGCTTACCACAGTATTGATGCTGAGGCTGAGTTAACATCTTTATTGAGTGAGTATATCTCTATGGAGATTGATCTTGAGATCTTAGACATGTTGATTCAAGGCGCTGCGACTACTGAAAACTGGTCAGCTGAGAACAATAAAGTATGGACTGGTACTGCTTGGGATAACTCAAACGTATCTGATTTCTACAATACTCAAGGACAATGGTTCCAAACTTTAGGAACTAAAATCCAAAAAGTATCTAACAAAATTCACCAGAAAACTTTAAGAGGTGGAGCTAACTTCCTAGTATGTTCTCCAGCTGTTGCAACTATCTTAGAATCTATTCCAGGATATGCTGCAAATACTGACGGAGATCAGGCTGAGTTTGCAATGGGTGTACAGAGAGTTGGAAATCTAGCTAGCAGATATAAAGTATACAAAAACCCTTATTTAACTGAAAACATCGTCCTTGTAGGATTTAGAGGTGGTCAGTTCTTAGAAAGTGGTGCTGTATATGCTCCATATGTGCCATTAATGATGACTCCTTTAGTATACGATCCAGTATCTTTCACACCAAGAAAAGGTATTATGACTCGTTATGCTAAGAAAATGATCAGACCAGAATTTTATGGTAAGATCTTTATCTCAGATCTAGAGATGGTATAATAGTATTTTACTATTATTTAATATTGAGAGGGGCTTTTTTAGCCCCTTTCTTTTTTTATTTAGTCGCGAATAACTATTTATTAATAGAACAATAATGTTATTTGCTTATGTCATCGAACCATCATACAGACGAGGTCTTTGTCTCAAAAAGAAGACCAAAAGGTCCAATAAAATTTAACGTTGCTCTAAACGACGAACAAAAACAAGCAAAAGCTTTAATTCTAAACTCTCCAATAACAGTATTAAAAGGTATGGCCGGAAGCGGTAAAACTTTGATAGCTACTCAAGTTGGGTTAGATTTGCTGTTTAGAAAAGAAGTAGATAAAATTATTATAACTAGACCGACTGTGTCTAAAGAAAGTATAGGCTTCCTACCAGGAGATATAAGGGAAAAAATGGACCCTTGGTTAGCTCCTATCTATCACAATCTATACATGTTGTATAATAAAGATAAAGTAGACAAAGAACTAGAAAAAGGTACTATAGAAATTGTTCCATTTGCTTTCATGAGAGGAAGAACTTTTGTTGACTCATTTGTTATAGTAGATGAAGCTCAAAATGTAACTCATCCTCAAATGGAGACTGTAATTGGAAGATTGGGTAAAGGTAGTAAAATGGTGATATGTGGTGATATAGCTCAAATAGACTTAAAAGATAAAAGAGAAACAGGTTTTTCATTTCTTGCTCGCCTAGAAGAACAGGTAGAAGGGTTTGTTACTCACTCATTACAACAAAATCACAGACATAATATAGTAGCACCGATATTAGAAGTTTATAAAACTTTTAGAGATTGATATTAACACTTCTCTTATTACAATACGTTACTATTTATAATAAAACTATACTCGATGGCTAATATAAGTATTTGGAACGGCACTAGCAACTTCTCTTCTGGGCAAACTCCTTTCGGGTTCTACGATAGTGATGCACAGTTTGCAAATGATGCTGATAAAGTAGCATCTTTCTGTGCTACTAGGTTAGGATTCCCACTAATGGACGTAGAACTACAATCAGGATCCTTTTATGCTTGCTTTGAAGAAGCAGTAACAACTTACGGTAATGAAGTATTTACTTATAAGATTAGGGAAAATTATCTAAACCTAGAAGGTGCTCCAACAAGTAGTGCAATAAATAACCAACTAGTTACAGCAAATATAAATCGATTTGTACAGATTGCTAAAAATTATGGAACAGAAGCACTAGTAGGGGGTAATGTAACTAAATATTCAGGCTCATTAGACATTACAGGATCAGTTCAAAACTACGATATGGATGCTTGGGCAACCGGTGAAGGTATCTCAGGAGGAATAGAAATTAGAAAAATATTCTACGAATCACCACCTGCTATACAAAGATATTTTGATCCATATGCAGGAACAGGAACGGGTATACAGTCTCTAATGGATGCTTTTGAATTTGGAAGAATGAGCCCTGGGGTAAATTTCTTACTAATGCCTGCTTCTTACGATATATTAAAAACTCAAGCGATTGAATTTAATGATCAAATTAGAAAATCTACTTTTAGTTTTGAATTAGTTAATAATAAATTAAAAATATTCCCTATACCGGCTCAAAACGGTAGTTTAATATTTGAATATTATAAATTAGAGGACAAATCAGCAATAAATTTTGATAATAACTCAGGGTTAATAACTAATGTAGCAGAAGTACCTTACGAAAACCCTAACTATACTCATATAAACAGTGTAGGACGTCAATGGATATTTAAGTATACTCTAGCTCTTGCTAAAGAAAATTTAGGTTATATAAGAGGTAAATACCAGACTGTACCGGTACCAGGAGCAGAAGCTACTTTAAATCAATCTGATCTATTAACAGATGCAAGAGCAGAAAAAGAAGCGTTACTAACTAACTTAAGAGAGATGTTAGAAGAAACTTCAAGAGGAAAGCAAATGGAAGCACAATCTCAAGAAGCTGATTTCTTAAGATCAACTCTTTCTCAAGTACCAATGACTATACACGTAGGGTAATGAAGTTATTAACACTAATAGAGCAAATAATATTCAATACCTATGAAGGTATGGTTCGTATTTTATATAAGGAAGGAGAAAGTGAAGATATGGCAGACCTTTTAAGAGCTTTACCCGGGGTAACAACTGTTACTAATGCAGGTTCATCATCGGAATTAGGCTCTATGACATTTAAAATAAAACTAATAACTCAGAAAACAGGAGAAGAAGCTTTTGAAGCATTCAAATCTAACGCAAAGAGTAAGTATAGTGTTATAGATAAAATAGAAATAGCTAACGAAACTATAGAAGAAAAGTAATGATATTTGGAAGTAGCAGAGATTTTGATTTATTAGTTAATATTAATAGAGAACTATTAAAAGATATAGTAGAACAAGAAATTCTAATCTATAAGCTAAACATTGCTGATACTTCTACTAACCTTTACGGAGAAGCTTTACAAAAAACATATCTAGAACCAGTTAAATTCAATTGTTTAATAACAAGAGGTGACCAAGTATACGATGTAGACGAATTTGGTATAGACTTAGGAAGAGAAGCAACATTTGCGTTACTAAAACGCGATTTAGAAGATATACAATTAGTACCTGAGGTAGGGGATATAGTAATGTGGCATGAAGATTATTACGAAGTAGATAACTTAACAGAGAACCAGTTATTCTACGGTAGAAACAAAGATTATAATATAGAAAGGACTGCTGGATACGGTTCTTCTATATCTTTAATATTAAACTGTCATTTAACAAGAGCAGATAGAGTAGGAATAGCAAGACAAAGACTATAATATATGGCAATTAAAAGAAAACCAGTACCTAAATCACAAGCAGAGTTATTTCATAAAGAAATTAACCCGGTTCTTGGTACAGGAAAGCCTATTATACCAGATTCTAAAAAAAGAGAAAACCAAAGATCGGTAAAAGGTGATAATGTAAAGAGGTTTACTATAGGTCTTAGAGATATTGACGAAACTATTGTATACTACTTCAATAATGTTATTAAACCTACAGTAATTCAAAATGGATCTAAACTAAATGTACCTATTCTATACGGATCCCCTGAAAGATGGAAATCAGTACAGAAAGATGGCTTTTATAGAGATAAAAACGGTAAGATACAAGCTCCGTTAATAATGTTTAAGAGAGATTCTGTAGAAAAGAATAGATCTTTAGGTAATAAAGTTGATTCTAGGAATCCTATCAATGTAGGTATATTTAAAAAACAATTTTCTAAAAAAAATGTATACGATAGATTTAGTATATTAAATAATAGAAACCCTATCGAAGAGTACTACGGTATTATAGTACCTGAATACGTTACTTTAACTTATTCTTGTATGATTTTTACTGATTATATAGAACAAATGAATAAATTAATAGAAAGTATTAACTATTCATCAGACTCTTACTGGGGAGACCCGGAGAAGTTTAATTTTAGAGCTAAGATAGACTCTTATACGACTACTACTGAATTATCTAAAGGACAAGATAGAGCTGCTAAAACTACATTTACTCTTACAATGAATGGACATGTAGTACCCGATAGTATTAACGCTCAATTAGCAGGAATGAATAAGTATTATTCAAAATCATCTTTAACTTTTGGTTTAGAAGTAGCTGGTAACCTAGAGACATTAAATGCTAAAGCAAATACACCAGAAGCTGATAGTGATTACAGATTCTTTGATCAAGGTACAGTAGGAGTACAGAATGCAGGTATGACTCAAGAGCAAATCGAATATGTAGCTCTAAATGCTACTATTATAGCCGATTTCGTTTCAGCAAATACAGCATTATTTAATAATAAAACTATAATATCATCTCCTGCAGGTTTTGTAACAGGAGCAGATAAATTTCAATTATATGTAAATGGAATCGTTATACCTGCAGATTTTTATGTAGTTAATCAAGCAGGTACTGACATATCAGTTGTAATTAATACAAATCAAACACAGTATTCTCTAGATTCAGGCGATCAAGTAGTACTGGTAGGCAAAATAAAGTAGTATGGCATTAGTAAACTGGAAACAAATTGATGGTGACTTAAGTGGATCTAGGGTACTCACAGGTAGTCTGGTAATTTCTGGTTCTATAACTGCTGATAACTTTGTTGGCATATCCCCAGATAGAATATTTACTGGTTCTATAACTGCTAGTGTAGATAAAACTGGGAATATATTTGCTATTAATGATGGTAGTGAGAATAAATTAATATTAGACGATCAAGGTAACTTAACTGTAACAGGAGATATAAAAGCAGAACAGTTCCTTACTGAAATAGTTAGTGCATCTATAATATTTGAATCTGGTTCAACATTATTTGGTAATAGCCTAGACGATACACACCAGTTTACTGGAAGTCTAAAAGTATCAGGATCAGATACTCATCAAATATCTGGATCAATCGACATAAGCACAGAAAGTACAGGTTCAACAGCTGTTAAATCAAATAATACGACAGTAGGTTACCCTAGTTCTAACGAATGGCAAAGCAATTTAGAAGGCTCGTTCTTTAATAACTTCGATCATAACACTCATATATCTGAAATACTAAGATTTATGGCTGGAGTACTTAGTTCTTCTCTAGATGTTGCGGACGCTACTCCAAATACAAAAACTTGGGGCAGTGTATCACAAACTTATTCAAACGGAGGCACTACTACTAAGAACAGTCTATTCCAAGGAGTATTAGGTAGCACTTATGAAAGCGCAAAACTATCCAATAACTGGGAAAACTCTGGTTTTATTGATAGTTCTTTAACTGGATCGATAAATTCAGCACAAAGTTATTTAATTGATAAAGGATTTTTATTAAATTCTGAAACTGGTTCTAGTAATGCAGGAACAAATCCATTTTCTAATAATTACGGCACCAGGATCCCTTCGACAATATTAACTGAAGGAGGATTCGCAACAAACTCTTTTACAATTACAGCAAATGCTTCCGGTACTACAGATGTTTCCGGAAGTGCAACTAATTTTGGGTTAGGTAACCTTACTAATGGTAATGCAACTGCATACTCAGTAAGAATTCAAGCAACTCAGTCGTATAGTGATACTTATTCTGATGGTACACCTAGTGAATCATCAACTTTTAGTTCAGCATCATTAAAAGATTATACTATTTCTAGTTTTGGTACTTCAGATGGATTAGTATTAACCAAAATACTAACTTCTCAACCAGCAGTCATACCTTCTAATTTTCAAGATGGAGATTTTAACAGTGTTTTAGGACCTGTTAACAGTAGAAAGTATACTTCTGGAGCAACTACTGCTAATAGTATATCTGCAAGTGGGTATTACAGAACTCATGACGTAATAGTTGGGTTAAAGACCGGTTCTCAAGCAACCTTTACAGAAAAGACAGCAGCTAATGAATCTTCTCAATTTTACTTATACACAGGAGATATAGCAACAGATATAAACTCAGGTACTAGAACAGCATCGTTATCAAATGTTAACTTAAGCAGAACAGCTTTTAGTGCTACTTCAAGATCACTATCAGGAGCTCCTTATATTTTAAGTACATCATATAGTTTTCAAGTTATAGGTGAAGTTAGTGGGAGTTTTGACCCTGCTTACGGGTATAGCACAAATCCTTTAACTATCACCAGGCCCACAAACGATTGGAATAATATAGGAAGTACAACTACTAATAGTACAAATGTATCTGTTACATTAAACGGAATTCAACACGATGTAGCTAACACAAAAGGAGTAATTTCAGCAGATAAACTAACTCAACGCAGTACTAATACTATTCCTCATATAGACGATATAGCATATACTACTGCTTCATATGAGTTTACTTTAAATAGTAATGCAAGTAATACATTACAAACTAGAACAGCACAAGAGGCTAATACGTATGAATTAAAATTTAAATTTAACGGTAGAAACTGGAAAGGAACAGTAGCTTCTTCAGAACTAGCTGTTCAAAACTTTTATGATAACACCTTGTTTGGTCAATCTAAGAGTACTAAAATGGCTATTTATAGTAGAGCACAAGGATACGATGCTAGTAGCTTAACAGGAACTTCTGAAGATTTTTCTGGTGAAGATTATAGAATTAAAGTTAATAATAATGTATTAGCTTTTAACGGTGATAATTTTGTAAGTAGTACCTTTAAAACTAATGATGCAGGAGATGCAGTTCTAACTACAAAAGATTTACAGGTAAAACCTGGATACTTAGTGGAACCTGGAGGAGATTATGGATATTGGTTTGATAGCGGATTTGGTTCTGCTTCAACGTATAAATACTATATTAGAAGGTTTCAAACTAGTGGAGCTAAAACTTCAATGACGGTGAATGTAGAGAAAACGTTAGTAAATTGGGATTCAAGTTCTAACGGAATAGCAGCAGCAGTATTATTTAAATCAAGCGCCAGCGGAAGTGGAGCAAATGATTCATTATCTACAGCTAGAATATATGATCCTTCAGAAATTAACTCTAATGTTGTAGAAACATCAGTAACAGCAGATAACTTTAAAAATCCATTTACCGATAATTTAAATATTTACGGTAATATCGGAGGAAGCATCAGCGGTACTACATACACTATGCCTTTGAGAAATGCAGATGGAATGTATTTAGATAATAGTGACAACGAATTTTACCTAATTATAAGATATAAAGGAGATCCGTCTCCAATAACAGATATAAGTATAACAACATCATAATGGGGTTTATAGATAACACAAAAAAAGCATTAAGGTTACTACTAGGTAGAAGGTTCACTAGTGATGATATATCTATGCAACAAGAAGCATTTACTTCTACTATAGATATAAGAGGAAGTGAGGTATACACACAAGACTATTTAGTACCTACTGAAAATCTACCTTATAGCGGTAGTTCCCAAAACGGATTAGAGCAAGATGACGTAATAAAGTACTGGTATAGACAAAAACTAACTAAATCTAATCTAGGAGAAGATGTTTGGTTTTTTCTCAATCCTACCGGAAGCGATTCTGGAATAACACCACAGATAATTAACACTAACCAAAAGGTAGATTTTTTATCAAGCAAATACTCAACACCAGCTTTAGCAAATGCAGGAACTGAAGACAGTACTCCTGGATATAACGTAGTAGTTTATAAATCTACGTCAATTAATAGCGGTAGCTTATCAAGTAGTAATAAAGTATCTGTAAATGACTATCAATTTGATTATAAAACAGGAGTTTTACAGTTTGATCAAAACAAACCAACTACAAATCAGTACGTTTACATTACAGTATATCAGTATATAGGTAAGACTTTAGCAACAGATCCTAATATAGGTATTTTTGAACAAACCGGCTCTTTTTACTCTACAACAAACGATCTAAAAGTTACTGGTTCATTTGATTTTTCATTAGACGGTTCTAACGATAAAATTACAGTATCATCAGGTGGTGATTTGAAATTTGAATTTAACGAACAAGGAACAGCAAAATTTGCTCCCTTAGATAATACACCTACCGCAGTTAGTGGAGGAATGTTTTACAGTGGATCAGATGACTTCTTCCTTGGATTTAATAATTAACGATATTTATTAGTATATAAAACTTACACAGTAACATGGCAAATTGGAAAAAGATAATAGTTAGCGGATCATCAGCTCAATTGACCGGGTTGACACTATCTGGATTAACTAACGATAATATTATAGTAGTAGGGTCAGGAGGCCTTTTAGAAGATAGCGGTCTTACCTATAACGGCACTACATTTGGATTAGGCACATCAGTAATTACTTCAACTGGTGGAACTTCAATTCTTTCTGGTTCGTTTAGTGGTTCTTTCCAAGGTGACGGTTCAGGATTAACCGGAATAGCAACTAGCTTAGACATTACAGGATCTACAGGTAATACATCTATAGATTTAAAGACAGAAGACTTTACTATTGGCGCTGGTAATTCAATTAGTACTGCAGCAACTTCTAATACTATTACAGTTGCAGTTACAGATGCAGGTATTACTGAAACTCAATTAGCTACTTCTGTTGCAGGTACTGGTTTATCCGGTGGTGCTGGAACAGAACTATCAGTAGATTATGGCTCAACAGCAGGAACTGCAGTAGAGGGTAGTACTACAATTTCTATTCAAGGAACAGCAGGAGAAATAGGCGTTACAGGAACCACAGCTCAAGCATTAGGAGGTGGTCCTTCATACACATTAACTTTACCGGATTCTATTTCCGGTAATAGAACCTTCTCAAACAACGTTACTATTACTGGAGATTTGATTGTTAACGGAGCAACTACTACAGTTTCAACTGCTAACTTAGAAGTAGAGGATAGATTTATATTCTTAAATGACGGTGGAGGCGGTACTTCAACAGAAGGTGGTATTATAGTAGAATCAGGAACAGCAGATTCAGGTTCTGCATTCTTCTTTGACGGTGGAGCATCACGATGGGCATTAGCAGATGGAATCAAAAAAGATGCTACAGCTGTTACACCAGAAGCATACACAGCCGTAATCGTTGACGAAGCAGGAGGTCAAACAGATGCTGCTAAGTATAAGAAAAACGGTAACATTAAAGTTGACTCTTCAGGTGATATTTTCATATATGTAGAGTAATATTAATTAATTGGTTATAAAATGGGCATTTTAACAAAGCAAAAGCTGAAAGCTGTAGAAGGTCTTTCTAAACAAGATTTAGAATTTGTTCTGCAAAAATTAAGAGAGTCTAACTATAAAGGACACGAATTCGAACACTTTTATAAGGTATGGACTATTCTCACTAATCACTTGAAAACAATAAAAAAATAACTTATGGAGCCTTACGGGCTCCTTTGCTATTTATTATAAACCTATTATTGGCCTCGAAAGAGGAAGTGGGCTCATAGAGTAACCAACCATAATTGTGAAGATATGCCAAACTGGAAAAAACTGATAGTTAGCGG
>Ga0181369_1000162_pt1 | contig 18969 bp, 20 predicted proteins | sample LowvirmetaG_8_FD_130088 | JGI IMG/M metagenome (GOLD analysis project Ga0181369, IMG submission 130088) | Marine viral communities from the Subarctic Pacific Ocean - Lowphox_04 viral metaG | ecosystem: Environmental > Aquatic > Marine > Oceanic | place: Subarctic Pacific Ocean | collected... | reverse complement strand
CCGCCAAACTGGCAAAAGTACTACAGTTGTTTCTTATCTTCTTCATTATGCGGTATTCAATGACTCTGTTAATATTGGCATCCTTGCTAACAAAGCAGCGACTGCTAGAGAACTTCTAGGAAGGTTACAGACTGCATATGAGAACTTGCCCAAATGGATGCAGCAGGGTATTATTGCATGGAACAAAGGATCTCTGGAGTTAGAGAATGGCAGTAAGATATTGGCAGCTTCTACGTCTGCAAGTGCTGTCCGAGGCATGTCGTTTAACATTCTCTTCCTCGACGAATTCGCATTCGTTCCAAACCATGTTGCAGACTCGTTCTTTGCCTCTGTTTATCCTACTATTACTTCTGGTAAAAACACCAAGGTAATTATTGTATCTACGCCACATGGTATGAATCACTTCTACCGTATGTGGCATGATGCAGAAAAAGGTAAGAGTGAATATATTCCTACAGATGTCCACTGGTCAGAAGTTCCAGGTAGGGATACTAAGTGGAAAGAAACAACAATCTCAAATACTTCAGAGGCACAATTTAAAGTTGAGTTTGAGTGTGAATTTTTAGGATCAGTTAATACATTGATTGCTCCAAGCAAATTAAGAACTCTAATTTATGATAATCCAATTACTCGCAATGCTGGATTAGATATCTATGAACATGTGATCGATAAGCACGATTATATCATGACTGTTGACGTTGCTCGTGGAGTTAGTGAAGACTATTCTGCTTTTGTTGTAGTTGATATTACTAAATTTCCACACAATATTGTGGCAAAATATAGGAACAATGAAATCAAACCAATGTTGTTCCCAAATATCATATATGAAGTTGCAAAGAACTACAATGCAGCATATATTCTTTGCGAAGTCAATGATATCGGTGATCAAGTAGCGTCCATTCTTCAATATGACTTAGAGTATCAGAACTTACTGATGTGTTCTATGCGTGGTAGAGCAGGTCAAGTTGTTGGGCAGGGTTTCTCTGGCAAAAAGACACAACTTGGTGTCAAGATGTCTAAGACTGTTAAGAAAGTTGGATCACTTAACCTCAAAACAATGATTGAGGAGAGTAAACTTATATTCAATGACTATGAAATTATTTCAGAACTAACTACATTCATTCAAAAACATAATTCATTTGAAGCAGAAGAAGGATGTAATGATGACCTTGCAATGTGTTTGGTAATCTATGCATGGATGGTTGCACAGGATTACTTTAAAGAATTAACAGATCAGGATGTTCGTAAGAGATTATATGAAGAACAGAAGAATCAAATTGAACAGGATATGGCACCATTTGGATTCTTGGACGATGGTCTAGGTGAAGATAATTTTGTTGATGCTCAAGGTGATCGTTGGTCTAATGCTTCAGTTGGCGAATATGGTGATATGTCATATATGTGGGATTATAACTAATGGATTTAGATGGTCAGATAAAACTCAGTCACTTACTTCTCAGTGATAGGAAATGTAGAACTTGTGGTGAGATTAAAAACTTAATTGATGGATTTTATAGGATAAGAAAAGGTGGATCGTTGCCATCTTCATATTCATATGAGTGTAAACGATGTACTGTTCGTAGAGTTAGAGAAACTAGAAAGAATAAATCAAATACTATTTGGGAATATCCTGACTGGTAGAATGTTCATGCATTGTTTCCCGTCTGAAAAGTGACTTTTTAATAAATATTTTTTAGATAAACTGAGAAATTAAAGGAGAGAAACATGGCGACTCCACAATTATCTCCAGGCGTACTCGTCAGAGAGGTTGATTTAACTGTCGGAAGAGCTGATAATGTATTAGATAATATTGGAGCAATTGCGGGTCCCTTTGCACTTGGTCCAGTTGAAGAACCTATTGATATTTCCACAGAGCAAGGTCTGATTAACGTCTTCGGAAAACCACTTTCAACTGACGCCCAGTATGAGTACTGGATGAGTGCAGCATCATACCTTTCGTATGGTGGTGTTCTTAAGGTTGTGAGAGCAGATGGAAATACCCTTAACAATGCAAATGCTGGTGTCAGCATGGCGTCTACTTCCATCAAAATTAAAAACTTTGATGATTATGAAGCAAACTATTCAGATACCGAACCCAACTATGTCTTTGCTGCAAAGAACCCCGGTTCTTGGGCAAACGAACTGAAGGTTTGTGTCATTGACGATGCTGCAGATCAACGCATTGGTATTACTACAACAAACCCTAGTGCTGCTGGTGTAACAATTGGTTTTGGTGTTACAACTGCATTGGTTAACGCAGTTATTCCTGGTGTTGGTGGAACTTCTGGATTCACTGGATACATCAAGGGCATTATTACTGGTGTTGGAACTGCATCCACGACTGGAAACAGCACCTTTGACGTTAAGATTCTTTCTAGAGTTTCTACCGCAACTACCGATTTGGATGTTGAGTATCCAATCACTTATGCCGAAGGAAATTCTAATGCAGAATTCCAAGCATCTGATACTATCGGATTTAAGAACAACGCTGGTATTAGCACTGGTAACGGTTCAGTAACTAGTGTTGCTTCTAAGAAAGATTGGTATGGAGAGCAAAAACTTGCACTTACTAATAGTGTAATCTTCTGGAAGTCTATTGCACCAAAACCAGTAACAACTGGATATGCAAGTGGTAGAAACGGTAAGAACGATGCTCTTCACGTTGCAGTTGTTGATGATACTGGTTCAGTAACTGGCATTCAAGGCAATCTGCTTGAGAAGCATACTAATCTTTCCAAGGCACTTGATTCTGTATCAGATACTGATGCACCAACCAAGAACTGGTGGAAAAACTATCTTGCAGTCTATTCCGATAACGTTTATGTTGGAGATAATCCTTCTGCAGGAAATGATACTTACAATAACACGACTCCATTAGCAACTGGTTTCTCCAGCGGTTATACTCCCATTACAGAGTCATCTGGTCTTTGGAATCAAAAGGTACAAGGAGTTACCTTTAGTGCAATCGGAAATACCACTTACACCTTTAAAGGTGGGGTTGATTATTCCTCAATTAATGGAATGACCGCAACTCTTGCAAATATTAAGACTGCATATGAGTTGTTTGATAATAAAGATGAGGTAGCAGTAGATTACCTGATCATGGGACCTGGATGCAGTACTAAGTTTGAATCGCAAGCAAAAGCAAACTCCTTGATTGCTATTGCTGGTCAAAGAAAAGATTGTATGGCAGTCATTTCTCCACATAGAGCAGACGTTGTAAACATTACAAATACAACAACTCAGACGAATAATGTCATTGAGTTCTACTCTCCACTTTCCTCTTCATCTTACGCGGTATTTGATACTGGTTATAAGTACACTTACGACCGTTTCAATGATAGATTCCGCTACATTCCAACCAATGGAGATGTTGCTGGTCTAATGGTTCGCACATCAATCAATGCTTTCCCATGGTTCTCGCCTGCAGGTCAGCAAAGAGGCATTATTAATAATGCAATTAAACTTGCATATAACCCAAGTAAAGCACAGAGAGATTTACTTTATCCGCTAAGAATCAACTCTATTGTCAATCAACCTGGCACTGGCGTTCTCCTCTTTGGCGACAAGACTGGTCTTACATTTGCTTCCGCGTTTGATCGTATTAATGTCCGTCGTTTGTTCCTCACAGTTGAGCAAGCACTTGAAAGATCGGCAGAAGCACAACTGTTTGAATTGAACGATCAAATCACTAGAGCAAACTTCGTCAACATTGTTGAACCATATCTCCGTGATATTCAAGCAAAACGTGGAATCTTCGGATTCCTTGTTATCTGCGACGAAACGAATAACACCCCTGATGTCATTGATAATAATGAGTTCAGAGCAGACATCTTCCTGAAGCCTGCTAAGTCTATCAACTACGTCACCCTTACCTTCGTTGCTACTAGAACTGGAGTTGACTTCCAAGAAGTCGCTGGCAGAGTTTGATACTAATATATTATAAATTACTAAAGGAGGAAACTAACAATGGCACAAATTCCAACTCGCGGAATCTCATCTTTTAAGTCAAAACTTATCGGGGGTGGCGCACGTCCTAATCTATTCGAGGTGGACGTTACCTTTCCAGCCGCTGTTAACCTTGGTATCCAAGGTGATGGTGGTAGTGGTTCATTTGACTCTGAAAACTTCAGATTTCTCTGCAAAACTGCAGCACTTCCTGGTTCAAATGTTACTCCTATCGAAGTTCCCTTCAGAGGTCGCACTCTGAAGATTGCTGGAGATAGAACCATTGAACCGTGGTCAGTCACCATCATTAACGATGAAGACTTCTCACATAGGAGATCATTTGAGGCATGGATTCAAAACATGGCTCAATATGGAGACCACTCTGGTCTCACCGATCCCAACTCTTACATGGGTAATGCAGTTGTTTATCAACTCGGTAGAAATGAGTCAAATCAACAGGGAACTAACACAACTGGAGATAACTCCAGAATTTTAGCACAATATCGTTTCATCGATATCTTCCCAACTTCTATCTCTGAAATCGGACTTTCTTACGATAGTGAGAATGCAATCGAAGAGTTTACTGTTGACTTCCAAGTTCAGTACTACTTCCCTGAAGCACCTGGCACTGGAGCTTGATAAATAGTTTGAGGAAAAGTTCAAACCTTAAATAATGACAAAACTCTTTGGTTTCTCTATTGAGGATAAAAATCAATTATCACCCGCTGCGGTCTCGCCCGTTCCTCCAAATAACGAGGACGGGTCTGACCATTATTTGAGCAGTGGGTTTTTTGGTTCTTATGTTGACATTGAAGGTGTATATAAAACCGAGTTTGATTTAATCAAACGATATCGTGAAATGTCTCTTCACCCAGAAGCAGACAGTGCAATTGAAGATATTGTAAATGAAGCAGTTGTATCAGATACTAATGATACTCCTGTTGAGATTGAACTTTCTAACTTGAATGCAAGTGATGGCATTAAGAAAAAGATTAGACAAGAGTTTAAATATATTCTTGACCTTTTAGATTTTGATAAGAAAGCACACGAAATCTATAGAAACTGGTATATCGACGGTCGTTTATATTACCATAAAATTATTGACTTGAAAAATCCCCAAGAAGGTATTCAAGAACTTCGTTATATTGACTCACTTAAGATTCGTTATGTTCGTCAAATAAAGAAGCAGGAAAAAGATTCTCGTTTGGCGGTTTATCAATCAAACAATCCCATGGAATATGAATTCCCTGAGATTGAAGAGTATTTTGTATATAATCCCAAGTCAGTTTATTCTACAGCTAGTCCCAGTTCTATGACTGGAGCAAGTAAGGATATCAAAATTGCAAGAGATGCAATTTCATATTGCACTTCTGGACTTGTAGATAGAAATAAGGGATCAACTCTTTCATATCTACATAAAGCAATTAAAGCACTTAATCAACTTCGTATGATTGAGGATTCTTTGGTAATCTATCGTTTGAGTAGAGCACCAGAACGTAGGATCTTCTATATTGATGTTGGTAATCTACCTAAACAGAAAGCAGAGCAGTATCTGCGTGATGTTATGAGTAGATATCGTAACAAACTTGTATATGATTCCAGTACTGGAGAAGTTCGTGATGATAAAAAGCATATGAGTATGCTTGAAGATTTCTGGTTGCCTCGTCGCGAAGGAGGTCGTGGAACTGAAATTACAACTTTACCAGGTGGACAGAACCTTGGAGAAATTACTGATATTAAGTATTTCCAAGAAAAACTTTATCGTTCCTTGAATGTTCCCACTTCACGTATTGGTGGAGAAGGTGGATTTAATCTTGGTCGTTCTTCTGAAATTCTTAGAGATGAAGTTAAGTTCAGTAAGTTTGTTGGACGTTTGAGAAAGAGATTCTCTGCAATGTTCAACGATATGCTAAAAACTCAACTCATTCTTAAGAATATTATCACTCCCCAAGACTGGGAGATTATGAGTGAGCATATTCAGTATGATTTCATGTATGATAATCATTTTGCAGAACTGAAGGAAGCAGAACTTCTCAACGAAAGGTTGAGTATGGTTCAGCAAGCAGAACCTTATGTAGGTAAGTATTTCTCCCAAGACTATTTGCGTCGTAAGGTTCTCCGTCAGACTGATCAAGAGATCATCGAACAAAATGTATTGATTGAAAAGGAAATAAAAGCAGGCATAATTCCTGATCCGGCAGAAATGCAAGTTGATCCAGCAACTGGACAATTAGCAACACCTGGTGGTGGAGACTTGGGTGCTCCTGTTTTAGAACCTGAAATTGACGAAACTTCAGTTGAACCACCAGAAGGTGGAGAAATCTGATAAATAAAAACAAATTACAAATTTAAACCGATGGATGAATTAATGAATGCGATTATCTCTGATGAGAGTCCATCTCAAGTAACTGACAGGATTAAAGATATTCTTTTTGCAAAATCTGGAGAGAGAATTGAAATGATTAAACCTATTGTTGCTGATAATATGTTTGATAATGTCCAAGAATATTCTTCAGAAGAAGAATAGTAATAAATAAGTAATAAATGTATTATAAGAATAATGACTCATAGACCAGTCGGGTCTGGCGTCTCGTTTTCTACGTCAACAAGTTCATCGAAATCTGCTGCTTTTACTGGAAAATCCCAGGCACTCAGACTTTTTGCTACAGATAGTAATACCTTTGTTGCAATTGGAACTGAACCGACTGCAACTGTGAACGATTATGCCGTGCCAGCAGGAACCACTGCAACTATTGCTATCAACAACGGATCTGCAAGAGTTGTTGATGTTACTCGCGGAGCAACTACTTTCGTTCATTTTCCTGAAGGTCAAGCATCTCCATTTGGTGTAGGAGATTATGTTTCCTTATCAACTTCAGATAATGGTGGACAAGATTATTATAATTTTAGTCATAAACCAGTAACTGCAGTTTCAACTTCTGCAAATGTTGATGGTTTCTATTCAACTAGAATTACAGTCGGAACAGATACATCAGGTATTGCAACGGCATTTAACGATCCCGATACATCATTAAGAAATTCAATCAAAGTTGCAGCAATCACTGATCAAGGAACTGGAGCACTCTACACACAACAAGTACAAATTAGCGGAGCAGCCTGATGAAACTAATTAGAGAAGAAGTAGAATCAGTAGAATTTATTGTCGAATCTAAGAACGGCAAAAAGTCTATGTATATTGAAGGAGTATTCCTTCAAGGAAACATCAAGAACCGTAATGGTCGTATGTATCCTATGGACACTCTTCGTAAAGAAGTTTCGCGATATAACGAAAATCATGTTCAATCAGGTAGAGCACTTGGTGAACTTGGACATCCTGATGGACCAACAGTAAATTTAGATCGTGTATCTCATAAGATTATTTCTTTAAGAGAAAGTGGATCTAACTTTATCGGTAAAGCAAAAATTTTAAGTACCCCTATGGGCAAAATTGCATCTTCACTTATTGATGAAGGTGTAAAACTTGGAGTTTCATCTCGTGGTATTGGTTCATTAAAGCAGACTCGCGAAGGCGTTAATATTGTAAGTGATGATTTTATGCTTGCAACTGCTGCTGATATTGTAGCAGATCCTTCTGCACCCGATGCTTTTGTTGAGGGTATTATGGAAGGTAAAGATTGGGTGTGGGATGGTGGCATTCTTCGTGAGAAGTATGCTGAGAAAACATACCAACATATTAATACATTAGTAGATCAAAAGCAACTTGATGAACAAAAGTTAAATTTGTTTAATCAGTTTCTTTCAAATTTATAATTCTATAAATAAATATAGATTAATTCAGAGGTTAGACGGAGAGTCAAAATGTCGCGTGATAAAAATTTACAAGAAATGGAAGCAGGCACAAAGCAATCCAAAACTGCTGTTAATGCAGGCGCTAAGCCCGCAGAAGCAATGGATACTTCAGTAGCAGGTTCCTACGAAGATCTCGGTGGTCCTACCCCCGAGAACTACAAACCCGATGACGATTCAGCAAAACTGAAAACGCCAGGTTCTACCCTTAAGCAAGTTAAGGACGTAGTAAATAAAGGTTCCAAAGCAGCAGAACCAATGAAGGGTATGAAAGAAGAGGAGCAACTCGATACTGAAGAAGTACTCGAGGAAGAAGAAGAAGTTACTACTGAAGAAGTAGTTGCTGAAGCAACTCCCGAATATGACATCGAAGAAGATGTCAATGCTCTGCTTGGCGGCGAAGATCTTTCCGAAGACTTCAAAGAAAAAGCAAAAACCATTTTTGAAGCAGCAATCAACACTAAGGTCGCTGAAGTCAAAGAAGCATTGGAAGTGCAGTACGAAGAAGCATTAGCAGATCGTCTGCTTGAAGCAACAGAAGAACTCAAGGAAAGAGTTGATTCTTACCTTGAGTATGTTGCTGACGAGTGGGTTAACGAAAACGAACTCGCCATCGAACAAGGTCTTAAGACCGAAATGACCGAATCATTCCTTGAAGGAATGAAGGGTCTTTTTGAAGAACATTATGTATCAATCCCTGAAGAAAAATATGATGTGCTTGAGAGCATGGTAGAAAAACTTGATGATATGGAGACAAAACTCAATGAGCAGATTGAGAAGAATATTGGATTAAACAAGAGACTCGCTGAGTCTGTTGCCGATAACGTTCTTGATCACGTATCCGAAGGTCTCGCTCAGACCCAGAAGGAGAAACTCGCCTCACTTTCCGAAAGTGTTGAGTTTGAAAGTGAAGAAGAATATCGTGAAAAGCTGGAGACACTTAAGGAGTCATATTTCTCCTCTAAGCCACAGTCTTCTTCTGCTAAAACTGAAACCCTTTCTGAAGGTGTAGATGTTTCTGCAGAATCATATACTGGTTCTATGGATTCATACCTCAGAACCCTAGGTTCCTTTAGCAAATAATTGAATTTAATATAATTCAAACGTAAAAAAAACACTTATTAAGGTAATAGCAAATGTTCCAATCCGAGCATCTGCAGGAAAAGTGGGCACCTCTTCTCAACCACGAAGGTTGTGACAAGATCTCTGATCCTCATAGAAGAGCCGTCACCGCTGTCCTGTTAGAAAACCAAGAAAAATTTATGCGTGAGCAGTCTGCTTTCTCTGAAAGTGGAATGCTTAACGAAGCACCAACTAACGCTGCTGGTAATGGTGGATTCACTGGATCTGCGGCCGCAGCAGGTCCTACCGCAGGTTTCGACCCCGTTCTGATCTCCTTGATCAGACGTTCAATGCCTAACCTGGTCGCATATGACCTGGCAGGTGTTCAACCAATGAGTGGTCCTACTGGACTCATCTTCGCGATGCGTTCACGTTATACCAATCAGTCTGGTACTGAGTCGTTCTTCAACGAGCCTGATTCCGCATTCTCTGGTCAGGATGCAGGTAACGACCTCACCAACGGTTTCTCTGACGTTACCGCTGGTATGGGTACTACCAGTCAGTCTGGTTCTAACCCCTCAATCCTGAACCCAGTTGGTTCTGCAACCTCCACCGCATATGATGTCGGTCAGGGTATGCGTACCGATGACGCAGAAGGTCTGGATGGTAGCGCAGGTAATGCGTTCAACCAGATGGCATTCTCTATCGAGAAAGTCACCGTAACCGCTAAGTCCAGAGCTCTGAAGGCAGAGTACTCTTTGGAACTCGCACAAGACCTTAAGGCAATCCACGGTCTGAACGCTGAAGCGGAACTCGCTAACATTCTCTCTACTGAGATTCTGGCTGAGATCAACCGCGAAGTTATCAGAACCATCTATAAGGTTGCTGAACAAGGCGCTGTTGAGAACACCGCTACTGCTGGTGTATTCGACCTCGACGTTGACTCCAACGGTCGCTGGAGTGTTGAGAAGTTCAAGGGTCTCCTGTTCCAAATCGAGCGTGATGCAAACCGCATTGCACAAAGAACTCGTCGCGGAAAGGGTAACATCATCCTGTGTTCTGCAGACGTTGCTTCTGCACTGACCATGGCTGGTGTACTCGACTATACCCCCGCGCTTAACGCTAACCTGAACGTTGATGATTCTGGCAACACCTTTGCTGGTATTCTGCAAGGTAAGTATCGTGTTTATATCGATCCTTATGCTTCCAACCTGGCTGCTAACAATGGTGGTCTGGCACAAGGTTCTAACCAGTACTACGTCGTCGGTTATAAGGGTTCTTCGCCTTATGACGCAGGTGTGTTCTACTGCCCATACGTTCCTCTTCAGATGGTTCGTGCAGTTGGAGAGAACTCCTTCCAACCTAAAATCGGCTTCAAGACCCGCTACGGTCTTGTCGCGAACCCCTTCGCAGAAGGAACCGAGCAGGGTCTGGGACGCCTCCAGGTTAATAAGAACCGCTACTATCGTCGCGTTGCTGTCAAGAACATCATGTGATCCATTCGGTTCACATCGTTCTTCAGAGGGTGGTCTTCGGACCCCCTCTTTTTTTATCTAAATAAATATAAAACTGAGATAATGGCAGTATCAAACGCATTTGCCAACCAGATACAAAATAGAAATTTTCTATCTCCAGTTGGATTTAAATTTATTTTGAATCGAACTCCTAAAGTATCATTTTTTGGTAATTCTGCAAACGTACCAGGCATAACTCTTGGTATAGCAGAACAACCAACTTACCTTAAAAATATTCCAGTTCCTGGAGATAAGATAGATTTTCAAGACTTTACGTTAAGGTTTATTGTCGATGAAAATCTTGAAAACTATATGGAGATGCAAAAGTGGATTCGTGGATTAGGATTTCCAGAATCTCTTGAAGAAATATATAACCTTCAGGATAGTAAAAGATATGGTGAAGCAAATAGAGAAAAGATTATGGACATCTATTCAGATGGCACTCTTTTCATTTTAAACAGTAACAATAACATTAACTTCCAAGTTAAATTTAAAGATATGTTCCCATATCAATTAACAGATTTATCTTTTGATGCCACAGATGTTGACATTGAATACTTTACATCAGAGGTCACTTTCAAGTATACTATCTATGATATACTAGATAAAAACGGCAATCCCTTATGAGTTTTGATTTGGACACCATCCAAAAAATGTGGGTGGAAGATTCAAAAATTGATATTGATAACCTTCATACAGAATCTTTAAATATTCCAACACTTCATGCGAAGTACTTTGATATATACAATAACATAGTTCTACTTAAAAAGAAAGCAGAACAACAGAAGAAAAATATTCGCCATGAAAGGTATGAATACTTTTCAGGTAAAGCAGATCCAGAAGTTTATATTGATAACCCATTTCCAAAGAAAATTAGAGATAAAGAAACTATGCAAAAATATCTCGACGCAGATAATAAGTTATCTTCTGTATCTTTGAAAGTCGAATACTACGATACGATGCTTAATTATTTGGAAAGTATTCTGAAGGTAATTCAAAATCGCACATATCAGATCAAAAACGCTATAGAGTTCATTCGTTTTCAGTCAGGATTGGGATAATGAGCGAAGAATGGGTTTATGAAAATGAAGATTTTGATCCAGAAGGAACTTACATAGAACTACAGTTTGGTCCCGAAGACACATATCTTCTTTATAAATCTGTCTCAGTTCATCTTGACAAATGGTCTGGTGGAGATCCAAGTGAGCAGGAAAGACTTTATTATCTTAAAAATTTTCTGTATAGAGTTGTGCTTGAATATAAATTCAATATAGACTAATTCTTAATTATAAGTTTTATAAAATACAATAAATATTTTTAGATGAATGGACCTATGTGACTGACACGACAGTAAATCTTGTTATTTCTAAGTCTAACGAAGTATTTTTAAAAATTCATACAGAACCTCATATTGAATATGAGTTGCGGGATCACTTCAAGTTTGAAGTTCCCAATATGAAATTTATGCCTCAATATCGTAATAGGCAATGGAACGGAGAAATTCACCTATACGATATGAGATCAAAGCAGATCTATGTCGGTCTGTTAGATAAGATTATATCTTTCTGTAACAACTACGGATACACTTATAAATTTGAAAGTAATAAGTTCTACGGACTTCCTTTTGAGATCAATGAGCAAATTTCATTCGAAGGAGTTAAGGACTACATGAACTCTATTTGTGCTCATACTCCCAGAAAGTATCAGGTTGAGGGAGTATATGATGCTTTACGACATAATCGAAAGCTATTGATAAGCCCCACAGCGAGTGGCAAATCTTTAATGATTTATTCCCTCGTAAGATACTATGTGGATAAAGGACAAAAAATTCTCTTAGTTGTTCCAACGACATCTCTTGTAGAACAGATGTACAAGGACTTTTTGGATTATGGTTGGAGTGCTGACTCATATTGCCACCGTATCTATTCTGGTCGTGAAAAAAGTAATGATGCACCAGTGACCATCACAACTTGGCAGTCTGTCTATAAGTTAGATAGAACTTTCTTTGAAGACTACAATGTAGTTATAGGAGATGAAGCGCACCTATTTAAGAGCAAGTCTCTTATTTCAATTATGACTAAACTTCATCATGCCAAGTATAGATTTGGTTTCACAGGAACTTTAGACGGCACACAGACGCATAAATGGGTCTTAGAGGGAGTCTTTGGTCCATCATATAAGGTTACACGAACAGACGAGTTGATGAAACAGGGACACCTTTCTCAACTTGATATTCAATGTATTGTGTTAAAACATCCTCCTCACAAGTTTGAAGTATATGAAGATGAGATTCAATATCTTATTTCACACGAACAACGAAATAAATTTATTACTAACTTAGCATTAGATTTAAAAGGCAATACCCTTGTCTTGTTTAGTCGTGTCGAATCGCATGGAGCAATTCTTTTTGATAAGATAAATAGCAACAAGGGTGAGAACCGTAAAGTATTTTTTATACACGGTGGCGTTGATACTGAAGAGAGGGAGTTGGTAAGAGAAATAACCGAAAAAGAAAATAATGCAATCATCGTTGCTTCTTATGGAACTTTTTCTACTGGTATTAACATTAAGAACCTCCATAATGTGATCTTTGCTTCACCCAGTAAATCGAGAGTTAGAAATCTACAATCAATTGGAAGAGTACTTAGGAAAGGAAAAAATAAAACTAAAGCAATACTCTACGACATCTCTGATGATTGTACGTACAATTCAAGGAAAAACTACACTCTAAACCATCTCATAGAAAGAATTAAAATTTATAATGAAGAGAACTTTAATTATGAGATAATCACTATTCAATTAAAGAATTAATATGGAAGAAGATTTTTATGCAACCCTAAAATTAAACACAGGTGAAGAAATATTCGCCAAAGTAGCAGCATCTGAAGAGGAAGATAGAACTTACATTGTACTGTCTTATCCTATTACGATATCAGAAATTAAAACTAAATCTGGTAAACAGTTTGGTTACAAAATGGAACCATGGTTAAAAACTACTACTGATGATATGTTTATTCTTAAATTAGATGATGTTATAACAATGAGTGAATCATCTGATATTGAAATAATATCTTTATATCAATCTTATGTAAGACAAACAAGCAAACTTTCGAGTAATTTATCTAAGACAAAAATGTCTAGAAAAATGGGATATATCTCTAATGTCAATGATGCTAAAGAAATCCTAGAAAAACTCTACGAGAATAGTTAATCTTTAAAGATAAGCTATAGCTGTCTTATCAACCTTAACAAAGATATCCTACTGATGATTTGAGTACTTGTCAAGTATTTAACTAAATGGTATAATTTATAGATAATATGAGATATTTTTATGATTCAACCAGGAATGGCAAAAAGAAAAAGATCGGAACATTACGTCAACAATAAAGAATTCCTTGCTGCTCTTATTGAACATCGATGCAATGTCGAAGTTTCTTATAGAAAGAAGTTCGGAAAGAATTTAGAAGAACAAGATAAGTCTGAAAGAGCAAAACGATGGGATACGAAACCTCCTATTCCACGCTACATTGGTGAGTGTTTTTTAAAGATTGCAAATCATCTATCATTTAAACCAAACTTTGTTAACTACATGTTCAAGGAGGATATGATCTCTGATGGAATCGAAAATTGCGTTCAGTACATACACAATTTTAATCCTGAGAAATCCCAAAATCCTTTTGCTTACTTTACGCAGATCATTCATTATGCATTTCTCAGACGTATTCAAAAAGAGAAAAAGCAATTAGAAATCAAGAACAAGATTATTGAACGGTCTGGTTACAGTGAGGTGTTTGACGATAACAACACCCTTGACGGATCGAACTACTCCGAGTATAATCAAATCAAGGATAATGTCCATTCTAAACTGCGTGGATAATGAAAATTGCAATCATTACCGATCAACACTTTGGTGCTCGTAAAAACTCTAAGTTATTTCACGATTACTTTCTAAAGTTCTATAATGATGTGTTTTTCCCGACGCTGGAACAGTACGGGATAACCACAGTTGTAGACATGGGAGATACCTTTGACAGTCGTAAAGGAATTGATTTCTCTGCACTTGCTTGGGCAAAGACTAATTACTATGATCGTCTACATGATCTTGGTATAAAAGTTCATACAATCGTTGGCAATCACACCACATATTACAAGAATACCAACGATGTTAACTCCGTAGACCTACTTTTACGGGAATATAAAAACGTTAATGTCTACTCAGAGGCAACTGAAGTAAAGTTAGGAAACTTGAAAACGTTGTTTATCCCGTGGATTAATGCAGAAAATCAAGACAAGACTTTCAAACTTATTGAAAATTCAATTTGCAAAGTTGCGATGGGGCACCTTGAACTCCAAGGATTTAGAGTTAATAAGCAAATCGTCATGGAGCATGGTCATGATTGCGAGTTATATTCAAAGTACTCCAAGGTCTTCAGCGGTCACTATCACACTAGATAGGATAATGGACGGGTATACTATCTGGGAAATCCATACGAAATGTTCTGGTCAGATGTCGGTGATCGGAGAGGATTCACCATCTTTGATACAGAGACTCTGGAACACACTCACGTAGATAATCCTCATAGAATGTTCTATAACATTTATTATGAAGATACTTCTTATCAAACATTTGATACTAGAGAATATGAGAACAAAATTGTACGAATCATTGTCCGTAAAAAAACTGATCTTAAAAATTTTGAAAGGTTTGTAGATAAACTTTATGCTTCAAATGTTTCTGAACTCAAGATTGTTGAGAACTTTCAAATTCAAGAGAATGAAGAGTTTGAAGCATTTGAGTCAGAAGATACTCTTTCTATCTTGAATAGATATGTGGAAGAAGCAAAAATAGATCTTGATAAGTCTATTGTTCAAAAACTTATTTCTGAAGTCTATCAAGAAGCTTGCGAAATGGTATAATGTTTATTTTAACAGTCGATGGTAGAGAAGATGATGGTGCTTATAGTGTTATAGATGATGAAGGAAATCGAACACTATACATCTTTGAAGAAGAAGATGATGCCGTTAGATTTGCTATGATGCTAGAAGAGGAAGAATATCCTGAAATGCATGTAATGGAAGTTGATAAAGAGATAGTTGTATCTATCTGTGAAGTCCACGATCATAATTATGCTATAATAACAAAAGATGACCTTGTGATTCCCCCTGAAGTAAATGATATTATTTGAAAAAATTCGTTGGAAAAACTTTCTTTCTACCGGAAATCAATTTACAGAAGTTGAACTGAATAAAGAATCTACAACTCTTATCATTGGTAATAATGGTGCAGGTAAGTCAACGATCTTAGATGCGTTAACTTTTGTATTGTTTGGAAAATCTTTTCGTAAGATTAATAAACCACAACTCATCAACTCTACGAATGAAAAGGATTGCCTTGTAGAAATTGAGTTTACTATTGGTTCTACTAACTGGATGATTCGTAGAGGAATCAAACCAAGTTTATTTGAAATTTATAGAAATGATACTCTGTTAGACCAGAATGCTTCTGCAGTAGAGCAACAGAAGTTTCTGGAACAGGTTATCCTTAAGATGAACTATAAGTCTTTTACTCAGATTGTCATTTTGGGTAGCAGCAACTTTGTTCCATTTATGCAACTGGCGACATCAAGTCGTAGAGAAGTTATCGAAGACTTGTTGGATATTAAGATTTTTTCTTCAATGAATAATATTCTGAAAGAAAAGATTCGGGGTATCAAGGATAATATTCGCACCTTAGAACTCAAGAAAGAATCTGTTAGTGATAAAGTTCAGATGCAGGAGAACTTTATTGAAGAACTTGAGAACCGTGGAAAGAAAAATATTGAGAGTAAAGAATTTAAGATTGGTGAACTTCTTGTAGAAGAAAATAATTGGATGGGGAATAACGAAGAGAAAAATAGAAAACTAGTTGAACTCCAAGGAAAACTTGAAAGTTATAGTGGTGCTACTAGTAAACTTCGTAAGTTAGGAAATTTGAAAGGTAAGATTTCTAACAAAGTATCAACTATTACTAAGGAACATAAATTTTTCTCACAGAATACGGTTTGTCCTACCTGTACTCAGGATATAGAAGAATCGTTTCGGTTAAATAAAATTGAAGACGCTCAAAATAAGGCAAAAGAGTTGCAATCTGGATATAAAGATCTGGAGGATGCAATTAAAAATGAGGAAGAACGAGAGCGTCAATTTACTGTTCTATCAAAGGAGATTACTTCCCTAACACATGGCATTTCTCAAAACAATACTAAGATCGCTGGATGTCAACGACAAGTCAGAGATCTGGAATCGGAAATTCAAAAAGTTACCGAACAACTTGCAAATAGAACTGCTGAGAATGAAAAGTTAGATATCTTCAAAGAAAACTTAAAACAAGTATATGATGACTTGTCTGGGGAAAAAAATCTGATTCAATATCATGACTTTTCGTATTCTTTGTTAAAGGACAGTGGAGTAAAATCTAAAATCATCAAAAAATATTTACCTTTGATTAACCAACAGGTTAATAGATATCTTCAGATGATGGATTTCTACATCAACTTTACGTTAGATGAAGAGTTTAACGAAACGATTCAATCCCCTATTCATGAAGACTTTTCTTATTCTTCTTTTAGTGAAGGTGAAAAACAACGTATTGACCTAGCACTTCTCTTCACTTGGAGGGAAGTTGCAAAATTAAAAAATTCAACTAATACAAACCTTCTCATCCTTGATGAGATTTTTGATTCTTCCCTTGATGGATTTGGAACAGAAGAATTTCTTAAAATCATTAGGTATGTGATTAAAAACGCAAATGTTTTTGTTATCTCTCATAAGAGTGGAATGGAAGACAAATTTGAAAATGTTGTGAAGTTTGAAAAAACAAAAGGTTTTAGTGGAATTGTAAAATGAAAGTATTGATCACGGGACATAAAGGTTTTATTGGTAGTAATGTTTATTTGGACTGGCAAGAAGAACTTGGAAGTGTAAACGTTGATGGTATCGATAGACCTGATGACGTGAGTAGTTTTTCTGGAGGTGACTATGATCTTATAGTTCATCTTGCAGCATATGCAAACATCAGAGACAGTCTTGAAAATCCCCAACTGTTTTATGAGAACAATGTAGTCAAAGCAAAACCACTCTTTGACTGGTGTCAAGAAACAAATACTAGACTCCTTTATGCGTCTTCTAGTGCAGTAGAAGAAGACTACTGGGAAAACCCATATGCGATGACAAAGTGGGTGAATGAAATGATGGCACCAAAGAATTCAGTGGGAATGCGTTTCACGACAGTTTATGGTCCTGATAGTAGGAAGGACATGATGTATCGTATGCTTCAGGACAAAACTGCCAAGTATGTTACGAATCATAAGCGAGACTGGATTCATGTGAAAGATGTGTGTCGCGCTATTCGTTATCTTGCAAGTAGTGATATCACTGGTCCTGTATCTGTTGGAACTGGAAACTCTGTTTCTGTAAAAGACTTAGCAGAAAAGATGGGTATGGGTCATCTACCAGTAAAGGAAGTGACACCAGGAGAACGCCAAGACAATGCTGCTGATGTTACACTTCTGAAAAGTATTGGATGGTTCCCAAGTATTAATGTTCTTGATACAGTTTAGAGAAATAAATTTATAAATACTTAAAAAGTTTACTTAAAATGGACTATAAGGATTTACGTAGCATTCAGGAAACATACAATGCAATGTATTCTGAAGAAGTGGTTGATGAGGGTAAATATTCCTCCGGTTCGGTTACTTATGTAAAAGGCACTGCACCAGTTAGAGCTACTTATGGTGGAAAAACAGAGACCTTCCCTAAAGAGACCTACAAGAAAAAGGGTATGGTTAGAACTGCTGAAGAGGTTGAAGAAGTAGTTGAAGAAGGTTTGGCAGGAATGGTTGATAAAGTAACCAAAGCAGGTCAATCTGGTTTGGAAAAAATGGGTGTAAAAATTAACCGCACTGCTAGACCAACTGCTAGACCAAGTGTCAGAACACAAGACACTATGCGTAAGAACCAGTCAAGTATGGAAGAAGTTGAGGTCTTTGATATTGTCAAGGGTCATCTGATTGATGAGCACAATTTGTCTGAAGATGTTGCACTGCAACTTATGACTATTCTTGATGAAGAAATAAAAGCAGATATCTTAGAATACACTGCAGCAATTAGGGCAGATGCTGCTCCAAAAGGTACAACTATGAGAATGACTGCTGGTGGTAAAGAACCGCCTGGTGATAAAATGTTGAGAGGTCTTAAGAGTGCAGTTGGAGGTTTTCTTGATAAAATTAACCCCAAAGCGATGAAATCAACACCTGTAAAACAACGCACACCTCTTGTCGCTACTCCAAAAAATGAAGCATATGTAGTAACTAATGCAGATAAAGCAGGTAACACCAAGGCATATCAAAACTATATGAAAGGTATGAAGGGTAAAGATGGTAAACCCGTGTATCAGGCAGCACCCCACCTGAAGGGAGTCTGAACCACTTTTATAAGTGTCTACAGGGAGGTCTTCGGACCTCCTTTTTTTGTATAATAGATTCATACGCAACCAAGCAATGGCAGTTTCGCACGAAATCAAATCTCAACTTGCCAAACTGTTGGCAACTGAAGATCTAATTGTGGAGCATCGTCAGGTTGAAACTGCACAGTTCAACGT
>Ga0181369_1000160_pt1 | contig 19040 bp, 25 predicted proteins | sample LowvirmetaG_8_FD_130088 | JGI IMG/M metagenome (GOLD analysis project Ga0181369, IMG submission 130088) | Marine viral communities from the Subarctic Pacific Ocean - Lowphox_04 viral metaG | ecosystem: Environmental > Aquatic > Marine > Oceanic | place: Subarctic Pacific Ocean | collected... | reverse complement strand
TAGTAAAGTCAGAAAGTGCTTCAGGAGACATTACTAAGTTTCCACTTGAACTTTGATTAAACTCTAATTTAACTAACATTTGACTAACCGTTCTACTAACAGTATCTTCAATTAGTTTTTCTAATGCTCCTAAGAATGCTTCTCCATGATACTGAAAGAAGTCTTCTACATGGTTTTCTTGCAATGTCAAAAGGTTGTTCATTGCTTTAAATTGGGTCTGCTGTTGCGCTCCAATTTGTGTTGATAAGTTACTATTGCTTGTTCCGAATAATCCCATTACGCTACCTCCTCTTGCTCCGAACTTGATACTACCTTAGCACCTTCAGTTAATAGTGTTTTGATTCTTTCGTTAATTCCGTTGTTTTCTATTATTAATCTAAACAACTCTTCTTCTTTAGTTTCAGAAACACTAGAAGGGGGGTGTATTGACCATCCTAAAGATGAAAGAGATTGTATGTCCTGTTGTTTTAATCCTGTTAATGGCCCACTTGCTAATGGATTTAGAGTTTTAACCGAAGGCATATATGCACTGAAAGAAAGGCCATGTTCGTCTGCTAGTATTTGTTGCTGTAACATTTCTAATTGACGATGATGTGTAGCGTGTTTAGGACAATAAGTTCCTCTCATTGGCCTACCTTTAGTAACATGGCTCAAAGGAATAGGAGGCCTCATGTAATCTCCACTTTCCCAAATATGGTGTGCCCCACAAACAATACATCTATCTTTTAAATTAAATTTCCAACCATATTTAATAAAAAGAAATCTTTTCTTCTCAGCAGTTAATACCTTGGATATTTCCTTTAGTTTCTTTTTTGGTTTGATTTCTTTGAATGTATATTCGTCTATTGGACCTGCTGCTCTAGCCTGTGCTAGTGGTGGCAAAAAAGCCACTCCAACTGTTGAATTTGCTCCTATTAGTGTCGGTTGTTGAAACATTTTTAATACTCCTTAATCATCGTCATTACGCCTCTATAGACCATTTCCGGTTGAGATTTAGCCGACACAATATATTTGAAGGTTGGGATTCCCTTATCATTTAGTCTTTGCATCCCATATTTGAAGGGTTCGTATATTGAATGTTTAGACATATCATCCCCTTCTTTGTATTTTTCTCCCCAAATGTCAAACTTATTAGCCCAAATACCTACCGCTAAAGGATAATCATTATTCTTTTTTCTTTTTCCGTTGGGCCAAACATCACTACAAATTCCATCAACTAAATATTTCCATGCTAACTGATGGTCTAAATTAGCAGGTGAATCTAAATGTCTATGGTCTATTACAAAAATAATATATTTTACATTTCTAGTTCTTATGTCTCTAATCCATTCCTGCCAGTAAATTGCTTCTCCACCAATATCTGCTGTCTTTAGTGTATGGGTTTCTCCATCAACCTTGACTACTTTTCTAGTGGCCCTTTCCTTTCCAACAGTTCTTTGTTTTATTTCGGGAACTTCTCCCTTAGTTCTAAGTTGGTGGTGTAAGGTAGTTTTACCTACCATTGTAGCCCCGTATATGCCAAAATTTATTGCATGTATTCTCTTGTAAAAAGCAACAGTAGCCTCTATAACAACTACTGCAAATCCCGCTAGAACGGACAACTAATGCCCTCCAAATAGTGATTTACAGAATTGTATAATAGAACCCATTATGTTAATGTCAAAGACACCCAAGATATTTCCTATCAACAAACATGACAATGCACAACAACTACCCCAAAACCAAGCCCTCATTTTCAAAAACCACATATCCGCAGAATGCGCTCTGCTTTGATTATATGCGTAGTCCGAATCCGAAAAGCCCATTATATCGCCCAACACCATTTAACCACCTCATTGAAGAGTGGCTAAAAAGTCGGCACTTACTGTATCTCCTTCGTATGTAGGGGATGTAGTAGCCAAAGGTATTCTGTTAGTTTGATTTTCTGCTTGAAATGTCTTTAGTGACTCTTGCATTTTCTTTCTTTGTTGTTCGTCTTTAGCAATTCTTTCCCAATATGCGCTGATTCTTCTATCTAAAAGCCACATTTCTATTTTATCATTAAGTGCCAAATCGAATAGTGCTTTCATGACCATTACTGCGCCAACTGTAATCAATCCAAATAAAACCCCATGCATTAGAATAGTGTATGGGAAATTCAATCCAAATTTAGCATAAGCAAATACATTGGCTCCGCTAATAGTTCCGACAAATAAAATTGTCATAATCAATCTTGTATCGTGGTTAAGAGCAGGAATAATAATCACCTCAGTTAAATTCTACAGAAACATGACAATTAGATGAACCTGCTTCTGCTATTTCTAAGAAAAGACCACTAGTAGCAAGAACACCATGCATGTCGTATTCTATGTTGTATTGTCCAGTAGTGGTGTTGTGAATTCTTGCCAATTCAGTACCAGTATTGTCTTGTCCATCAAAAACCTTAATTGTAATTGCTGCATTACTCACTACTACTAAATTAGCGTGAATACTTTTCAATCTACATTGCGTTGTTGATATTACTGCGCTTGCGCCTAAAACGCCACTGCTTCTACTTGCATCTGCCATTTAATCACCTTTCTAAATGTAGGTAATTACAACTTCTTAATGAAGGTTGCGTAATCACTCTTCTTCGGGTTTTGCCTTAGAAGTATCTTTTTTAGTTGTGGTTTTCTTAGCAGTTGTCTTTTTAGGAGTTGCTTTCTTGACTGCTTTCTTAGCACTTGCTTTCAACTTTTCGGGAACTGTCGGTTTAAGTTTCTCCGGAAGAAGCATTCTTTCTAAGTCATTAGGTCGGCATTTAAGGTACGATGTTAAAATATTAACTTCTCTTTCGGGCAACGATAGAAGTTCTTCTCTATCGCTTTCTAAAAAACAAACCTCTATGTTTCTACCACCATAATAATGAGAGGCTACAAAGGCAGAAACTTCAACTGTCTCTGCCTTTGTAACTTCAATCATTCCTTCAACACCATTACGCACTACAAGAGACTCTGCCTTTCGGTATGAGTCCTTTAATCGTAGGGTTGCCAAATTAAACCACCTCAAAGGTTGCCAGTAACTTTCAATGTAACTACGCCAATGTCACCACTTGCTAGACTTGCTGCCAATAGAGCAGCAGAACCAGTAGTGTAAGCGTATATGTAAAAGAAAGTTCCATCCGAACTAATATTACCAAGAATGAAGTTATTCGAGTGTACTTCTTGGCCAACAATTTCAACAGATGAAATAGTACTTAGTCCAAAAGAAGACGCAAGTACTTTTTCTCCGGCATGAGTGAACTTTTCATCACCATTACCACTACCACTTGCTACTGCTTGTGTTGTCGTCAATATTGTATCAGTCAAAGCGGTAATTTGGATAACATCGTCATTGTTATTACTCTCAGAGCCTTCAATTACAACATGGTCGCCAACTACTAGTCCTTCAAGCAAATAATCACCTGCTGCTCTAGTATATGTTTTACCGCCCGACGCAGCAGTAATGTTTTGGTCGGGGTCTGTTTGTGTAGTACCTGTTCTATATGATGTGATATTACAATCTCCTAGAACTGTATATTGATGACCAACAACATGTGGTTTAGCAATGCCATGATGGTCTGCTTTTAATGTAACTGTATTAGTCAATTAAAACACCTCAAGCCACATTTGTAATTTTGCCTTGTCCCTTAAAGAATGAACATCCGACTTCACCGATGGTTCGGTAAAGTGCTTGGTTTCCTAGACGACCAACACCGAATGGGTTTCCGTTTGAAATACCGTCTTCAAAGTATTGAGTCGGTTTAAGAACAGAAAGCCATAGATGGTCTGTATCAAGGAAAAGCAAATCACTAATTCCACTGTCGGATGCATTCAAAGTTGAGGTCATATCCTTACAAGGAATTAGAGGAATGTCGTAGTAAGTTGCCACACGGAAACCTACTTCTTGACCTTTAATTCCACGAACACCATTATGTGTAGGAATAACTTCTTTTCTATCCATGAATCGCTCTTGGCTTTGTAGCAAATCAGCAATTGCTTGAATAGTGTCATATCCTGTAAGAATACACTTAGGAGAACCACCGGCAATTCGCAAGTTACGAATCATGTTGTTCAACAAAGTTAGCGTCAGTGGTCGAACCGAAGAAGCAGCGTAAGAACTGTTAAAGTCTACTTCTGCATCAAGGAAAGAAGCAGCAGTATGTCGCTCATCACCATAGATTTTACCCAAGTTGTTACTATTGCTCATTGGGTCAGTCATAAGAACACTATTGTCAGCCGCTAGAATTTCTGCTCGGCTAGAAACAACCTTCAAGAGAGAAGTATAGTTTCTTTCAATGTTTCCTAGAGCCGATGATTCACCGTATGCTTTCAAATCCATAAGCAACATTTTGTTTTGTGCTTCTGCGTGTGCTTTACCCATGTCTTCACGAATAATTGCCCGAATGTCTCCAAGTCCATCATCAATTTGAGCCATTTCCATTGCGAGTTCGGAAATATCGAACTGATGTGCAATTGTTTTAGGACTCATAAAGAGTTGGGCATATGTTGGAGCCATTGAACCTAGTCCATCATTAGCAGTAGAAAGTCCTGCGTTTTCGGGAACGCCACCAATCTCATCTGCTTGTGGGTCATCAGCACCAATACCGCCGCCGCTACCGTCAAATTGTAGTGTGAGTTTTGAATCGGAACCACCAAAAGGTCGACTCTTCAAAATTCTCCAACCGGATGAAGTATAAGGTCGCTTTGATAGCATAGCGAGAGCATTAACTTCTCGGTTTAGCATAGACCAAACTTTTTGTCCGTACAGTTGGTTGTACATTGCTGTTGAAGTAATATTAGTTGTGCCGTTTGCCACCGTATCTCCAATATCGTGTGCAGTATGTAGACCTGCTACTGTACCTGCTTGTTTCAATAGGGAGTTTCCGCCAAAAGCCGGTAGTCCATATGTCGCTGCTTCTAAATCTCTAATTGTGTTAATATATCCCATTTAATTCACCTCAAATGTTACCGCCGACTGCTTTATGAATATCACTCCAAGACATTTCAGCAATCTCTTCTGTAGAGAATACCTTTGTCGTTGTAGCGGCTTCTGTAGCCTTGCGGAGTGTGTTCTTTTCTGCTGTAAGTGACTTTCGTAGTTCAGCGAACTCGTTAGTAAGTGCTGCGATTTCTGCTTGTGCATCATATTCCGACTTAGCAACCATTTGTTCACGCTGTTGTGTTTCTTGTGCGAATCTCTTAGCAAATGTGTCTTCTAGATTGTTGTATGCCAACTTCTCTAGTTGTTCTGCTCGGAATTGTGCATATGCTTTTTCGATGTTTTCTGCACTCAAGTTAAGAGTGTTAAACTCGGAATTTTCAAAAGCCTTTGAAACCATTCCTTCTTTCTTTGCTTGAAGTCCTGCATCTTCCATATATTCTCCGGCTCCACCAAGGTTAGTGTCATCGTTTCCATCAACAGTAGTGCCTTTCATTTCTTCATCCATGTACTCCATAGATTCTTCTTCAGCATCCATCATTTCTTCTTCCATCTTCTCATTCAACGGATGACCTTCGCCCTTATCCATTGATGGTTCTTCTTCTTCTTTACGCAGAGTATTCACTTCTTCAAGAAGAGTGTCTAGTTCTGCTAGTGCTTTTTCTAGTTTGCTCATATTTTTGTCCTCCTTTAGTATGTCGAACTTCGCTTCGGGATTGATTCCTTTTTCACAGATGGTAACTTCATGCAGTTCAAGTTTGCTTATTTCGCTATACTCCCCTAATTCTGCATTATGTTTTTTCACTTTTTGTAGTGCTTGCCCTCCTATGCTAAAACTTCTCAATGTTCCTTTGCGAATTCCTCTGTTTATTTCTTTGGCTTTTTCAATATCGTCTCTTAATTTTATTACTACAAAAAACCCTACATCATCTACTTCTGTTTTCCATAGTCTGCCATTTGAATCTCTATATGATTGTATTACTTCACCAACTTGTACATTTGAATGGTTTGTCATTACATTTCTAAATTTTGGGTTCTCCATGTATTTTTTAACTGCTTCATTCAGTGCTTTGAGTGTGATTAAATCGTTTTGTTTATCTACCATTTCAATAGAAGCATAACCACCAATCATTAAATCATCATTCTTTGCTTTGATGATTGAAAAGTCATTCTCCTTATCCACCGTAATAGTTTTTAGCATACGGCTCAATCCCTACTTTTTCTATTAGACTATATAAGTCATTCTGTATTTTTAGGTAAATCAATGTCTCTATACTTATCTTCGTATATATTCCAAACACCTTCATCTGTTTCTTTATCTACGGGTTTTTGTTCATACCCTGTCCATGCCAACCACATTTGTTGGTCATCTACAGGTATTACTCTAAAGTGTACTTTAGTTTCAAATTTGTTTCCTTTGATAATATATTCATGATATCCATGTCTTTGCACTCCTATTTCTACAGGTCCTTCATCTAACAACTGTCCTTTAGAAATATTTTTAGATATTTTAGCAGGGTATTTATTGGCTTTTCCGAATAAAGAAAATATGTCATCATCGTTAGGTAAATCAATTAGCCAAGAGAGAGTTTCTCCTTTATGTTGTATTATGAAGTCTAAATTATCATCCTTTCTAGAATATATTTTAAATTCCGACATTTCTTTTGCTATATCAGTATCATCTACATCCAATTTACCATTAGAGAAATGTATTCCTTCTCTTTGATTTGCCCACTCTTTAATATTCTTTGCGCTAGCATCTCCTAAAACTTTCATCATTTTAGAAGAATCACTATCAAACAGAGTTTCATATTCACTAGGCATTTTTTCTTTCAAGTACAGGTGTATTTCTTTTGGTGTTTGTGGTCCTTTTTCTTTGAGTCTATTTTTTATTGCTACAGTTATTTTTCCTTGAAGGGTTTTCAAAGTTTCTTCTGCTTCTTTTTTCCACATGTCTAAATCCGCTAATGCATTCTTAGACATTAAATTAGATTCCTCAAATCCATAAATAGTAAAGCCATCCATTGATTTAGCAATTAAAGTCGCTTCCCCATGTATATTATCAGTAATTGTTATTCCCTTAGTAAGTGCTTCTATTTTGTATTTTAGTGATGGTTTTGTGTCTTTAGATAACATCTCTAAAGTAACTATTTTATCCGGAGTTTCTACTTCGGGAACTTCAATTACATTGGCAGAGTAAAGAGTGTATCTATCGCCCGACTGTTTAACTTCATCTACCTTTACTCTAATTATATCTCCAATATTTACATTTATTTTAGTGTTGAGGGCTTTTCCAACATTCATGTATAGTTTTCCATTTAGTTCTACTATATGCTTTCCTTCTTCTAGTACCGGCCCTGCTCCTAGAGTATAGGAGTATAATTTAGATTTAGTTGCTTTCTTATCAAGAACTATCATATCTAAATCTACAAACTTTTTCCACTTAACCCATTTAGGATTCTTTTTAGTACCTATAAAATAAGTAGAAGTTAAGTCCTTTATTACTACCCCTTCTGCTGTTGGCATTGACATTATTTCCTTTGCATACTCTTCAATATCTTTTAATGAGTCAGCAGTTCTAGTATCTTTTTTAGAAGGGAAATGCAAACTGTCGGATGATTTAGCAGAATAATTGTTGAAAAGAATATTTATTCTTTGTTCCAATTCTTCTTCTGTCATATTCTTTTCTTCATGTCTCATTATGTCGAAGACATGTGCTTTTAGTTTAGCATTAGGATATTTATTTTTGAAGACATGGGCTATTGTATCTGCTCTATGTAGTGCATCTTCTCCATCAAAAAGAATTAACTCTGCATCTAGAATACAATCCCCGTATGATTTCTTTTTCATTTCAGTAACTTGTTCGGGGCATTTATCGGTAATATCCTTTTCATTATATGAATAGATTTTAACTTGATTGTCTATTTTATGAATCTGTATTCTCATACCATCATATTTTTCTTGAACTAAATAATCTCCGGAAAAACCCTGTAACTCTTGCATATCATCAATGTCAAATATTCTATACATTGGTTTATTCGGGATAATAAAGTGAGAGATTGATTTTTCTTCTGTTGATTTCTTTTCTGCCTTTTTCAATTCCACTTGAGTTAATTTATTCCAATCCTCTTCGGAATTTTTATGCATGAAGGCTTCTTTCAAGGAATTCAATGCCTCTTTAAATTTAGACTCTACTTTTTTGCTGTCCTTATTATCACCATAATGCTCAATAATAAATAGAGGCACATCCTTTACTTGAAGGTCTAAACCTTCTAGACCATCAGTAATATCATCTGCTTGAAATTCAATTGATTTGTAAGAATCTTCGGACAAAGCGTCATCATCGGAACGAATAGCATAATGTATAAATTTAGCAAATGTACTTTGGTCCGTCAATAAGGCCTCCAAAACATTTCCTTTGAATTTTTTAGCGAAGGGGTCATTAACATTTTCCGAATCAAAACGCATTTGTTTAACCGCTTCATAAATTATTTTTGCAGTTCCACTTGAAGGGCTACCTGCATCATCAGCCTCGACATGGCGTTCATCAAGATTTTCTTTTATCTCTTTAGCAAAAGGAGATATAGAATCGTAAGCATCTTTTACTTCTTCTAGAGCGTTTCTCCAACGACCCCCGTATTCTTTAGGGTCAGTTCGTGCTGATAAATAGGCTACTCTAACTGTTTCAAACAGAGAAAGTATTTCATTTGAGATAGGTTTGTTATCCTTCTCAAACATTAAGCCAGTGGTTGCCATATTGCATCACTGTTCGTATTCATCTTGCATTTGCATTTGTAGTTTTTTATAGCGAGTTAAAGTTTCCGTAAGGATTTCGTCGACTCTACTCTCTCTTTCTTCGTCTTCTAAAAATGGGTCGCCAACGACTTTACGAAGTTCTTTCTGCATGTCTTCAAATATGTAACTTATCATACGAAGATAGTTTCCAATAGGGCCTTTAATGTCCCCAAGCATGGTTCTATCTTTTTGGGATTTTCCAATAGTTTCTTCACCACCCATACCGTAGTCTTCTTTCTTTTGGTTTTTATCCTCATACTTCTCAGCCTTTGGTCGCTTAACTTTAACTTCTTCGCCGTCACTATCGTAAGGTAGTTCAGTAGAACTACCTACTAGTTTCATTGTTTCTTTTGCTTTACGAACAAGTCTAATTGCTCTGCTAATTTCTGCTTCTCTTTTAGTCATTTTTTCCGGCATATTATCGACCTCCATTTACGAATTTTTCTATATCGCTCCAACTCATTTTATGAATTGCATCACTATCGGGAACTCTACTATTATTCATTGAAGGAGTTGGTGAATCAACAACAACAAATCCGGACTTCATCAATAGGTTATCCTTGTTATATACTGCTGTCTCTAGTTCCTTAATACGACTAACTAATTCTTTCAAAATAACCAACATATCTTCGTTTGTATCACTCATCTCTCAAATCCCCCTTTCTCTTAGGATATACAATTTGCCGCAAATCTCGATACAACAACTCATACTCCTTACGGAGTTTGCTCGCTAACGCAACCATATCAATGTTCCTCTCATCAATAGTTACAAACTTCTTTTTCATCTTATCATCGGATTTGACCAAATCAAGTTCTCTTAGCATGTCAATCAATTCACCCATTCTAGTAAAATCTTGACCAAAGTATTCTGTTGGTTCTGCTGATTGTAGTGTCTTTTTCAAGGACTTCTTCTTTTTCTTATCAAGTCCTTCTAGTATTGGACTGTATTCCTTTTCTATGTTTTCTTTTAGTATGTATTCCCAAGTCATTAAATCACCTTCTCTTCTGTTCCTTTCCTATTGCATTTAAAAATATATTTAGACTAGAAAACTTTTTTTGTAATTCTTTTTTCCTTTCATCACCAATAAGAATTAGACTTTCTTTTTCTTTAAAGTCATCCTCAAGAACACCCAAAAGATTGTTTGGTTGGTCAAACCTCTCTAATTTTTTCTTATATGATTCCTTCTTTGTTTCCATTCTTTTTAATTTTTTCTTATATGATTGTAATTGATTTTCATATCGTTCTATTTCGATAGATAAAAGGGGAGGCATTATGTCTTTTTTATCTTCTCCACGCCTTTTGAGGTTTTTATATTCCGATTCTAAATCTTCTCCATGCCTTTTGAAATTTTCATATTCCGATTCTAAATTTTCTAATTCGTCAAGAGTATTTTCGAGTGTTTTAAAATCTACGAAAGTAATAACACTGCCTTCTATTTCAGTAAGCAATAGTTCCTTAATGTCCTTTCCTAACTTCATTAGTTCACCATACCCAAGATTGTTAGAAGTGTATTTTGTGGCTTCTTGACTATCATACTCCCCCTCTATCTGCACCTTTGATTTAGTTTTACTTGATTCAAACCCCTTAAACTGTACTATTTTTTTCCTCTTGTTATCATAGTCCCTTTGCGCTATTAAAGTTGCATCTTTAGACAGACCTTTCAAGTAAAAATAAATATTTTTCATTTCACTTGTGGTTTTAGCATCTAGCAATTCATAAATATCGGGCAACTTTTTTTCGTTTAATGCTTTATTTTTATAATCTTCTAACCTAGAAAGAAGTTTCTTGTTAAAATTTATTGTGTTTCTTTTTACTTTAGTGTCTTTTTGATATTCTTTAACAGCCGCATCCACCGCAGCATCTACTCCTAAAACATCAAAAATAGATTTCATTATCTCATTATATTCCTTTGAAATTTCTTCTTCTAATAACGATATCTTTTCTTTATGTTCGCTCATTATCAACTTAATATCAACTAGAATAGGCAGTTGGGCTTTTTCACTTTCTAGATAAGAAGTCGCCGGTCTTTCTAATATTTTATTGAGTTCCACAACAACTTGGCTAGCATGTCCGAACCTTTCAAGGTCATAAAGTAAAAACTCTAACTTTGCTTGATTAGATTCACTAGTTAGATATTCCATTACAGTTTTATCTCCGACAACATCGAAATCACTTTCGGGTTTTTCTTCTTCTTTTTTAGGTTTTTTAGTTTCATCTAAAACCTCTAAATTATCTAGTTCCTCTGTTAATACCTTTACATAATGTTTAGTCGCCTTGTCAAATATAGAATCAATATACTTGTTGTAATCGGAAACGAATTGCTTAAGTTGTTTCTTTTCCTCTTTTAATTCCGATTTTAATTCTTTTTTCTTATCTTCTTCGGCTGTTGTAATTCTTGATTCTAGAGAAGTTATTGAGACTTTTGTAGAGTCAATATTGTCTTTGACTGATTCATAGCCATATTTAATTTGTCGACTATCGGGCGAATCGGTTTCTTGAATTGCGCTCGCTGTATCTATTACTTCTTCTTCAAAAAACTTTGAAAGTTTTTGGTCTTGTGGCTCACCATTTTCTGTATAATGTAAATCGCTTGAACTATTTTCTTCTACTTTCTTAATATTGGCCTTTAGTTCCTTTTCAAAAGCCTCTTTTTCGGCTTTAGGGAGTTTGGCCTTTTGAAGAATCAAAGAAATCACCATTTGTTTTCGCTTTTTCTTCTTTTCTTAAGAGGTAGTTGTACTACATCGGGAGTATCAGCAGACCCTCTAGCCGGTTTATGGCTAGTGTCGGGTGGTAGTCCACCAATAGAATAGTCTCTACTTATTCTAGTAGTCCTGTCTTCGGCTGCTCTTTGAGAACGAACCTGTGCTAACTCCTTTGCTAATCTTCTTTCTTTTTGTGCTGTGTCTTCTGTCATTATGGTATTCTCCTTTCACTTCTTCTATCGACATTTTGATTACCTGCATCAGCCGGTAATCCTGTCATTCGCTTATCCGGCCCTACACTCATTGAAGGTTTATTTCTTGTGGTTGCAGGATTTTCTTGAGGGGTTGAACCTCCCTCCATCATGTTTCTCATATTCTCATCTAAATCCCTTTGGTCTAAATTAGAACCTGCTAGTGGGTCTACACCACTTTCTGCTTTATTTTCTTCTTGAGGTTTTTCTTCTACAGGTTCGGGTTTCTTAAATGTGAATTGCCCATCCTCATCCATTTCTACTTCAAATCCTAAATTTTTAACAGAGGCAGCGATATTAACTTCTATTTCTCTCTTACGAAGAACTGCTATTTCATCCTCTTCTTCGGATGGAGGCAACTTCAAAACCCAATCAGTAACTCCGAACTGCTTAACTAAGAAAGGAAACACATAATTATTGTAGACATTTTGTGCCATTTGAACTGCTCTATTAGTAACAAGTATTTGCATACCTTCATTATTCAATCCACCACTAGTAGTATTATCAGCCATGAAGACTTTACTTACTCCATAGAATGCGGATATTCTATCCCTCAAGTCATCCTTAACAGCCGTGTATTCCATTTCTTTTAGACTATCCATGAACTTAATCCATTCAACAGAACCCTTTCCGTTCTCTGCTTCTATTCCCATAACAGGGATATAGTGAGGGTCTTGTTCCATTCTTTCTTTTACACTTCTCCAAAAACTAGACATTGACTCCATGTTTCTAGTTTGTACTGCTAGTAATCCTCTTGGCATTCTGCTCTTTGTATATGATGAGTTAATGTAATTCTCCATAGCAATGAGAGTCATGATGTGATTGAATAGAGTCATAACCGGAGAATGTCCGTATAGTCTACTAGGACTATATTTACTAAAATGCAATACTTCTCCTTCAATATAATGTTGTTCTTCACCATTTGCCCTATTTACATAATGAATAGGAAATAAAGGACTACCACAATCACTACAGTTTTCATGCGGTTCTTGAGAGATATAGCCCCTATGATTGATGCAAGTAAATCCTTTAGTTCCCCTAATTCCCAATTCGTCTGCATAAATAGACATTGTTACAGGGTCGCCTCTAAACAATTCTTTTATTCTATGCATTCGGATTTTTCCATTTCCATCCAAGTAATATTCTTTTACAAGGACAATGTAAGCGTCATCCATAATATTTAGGTCATCTTCTAATTCTTTGAATACATCAATGAATAGTTGTTCGGACTTGTTGACATATCCTTCAATAAACTTTTCAGCATACTCCAATTGTTTTGGGTCGGGCTTTTTTAAATCAGTTGAGCCACACCTAGCACACTCGCTAACAGGTCTTTTATGTGTTTTTTGACATTCATTACATCGGGCTTCATATGCTTTCTCCCAAACATAGCCTCTCCTAAATATCTCTTGCTTTAGTTGAGTAATACAAGTTCGGACAATAACAGATTGTTGAGTTATATTATAGACCATAGGGGCTGTCATCATGTAAGAGTTTTCACGCTCTTGTATTCCGATATTGTAGACCTTTCTATCAGCCGGTTTAGGGGTAGACCGTCGAAACAAATTGCTTATTTTGAATTGTCGCTTTTCTGCCATAACAGTCATCCCCGACTATATTGTAATACCACGCCTTTTTAATACTACCCTTCACCAAAGTTTCTTACAGGCTAAACATTTAGGAGTTGTAATTCTACCTTTACATTCATGGCACTTATGCCTAGCCTTGAATGACTTTCTTCTTTTTGGATTTTTATGTGTTCCACCACCACGATTTTTTCCTTTCTTTTTGTAGTTGCCATATCCTTTAGCACCTGCATGTATTTTCTTACCTTCATGTGTAAGCATCATAATTTTTTTTCCGCTTCTATCACTTGGATATACTGTACCAACCCTCATATCCTTTTTGTCCTTCTTGAGAACTTCTTGCCAACTCATTCCTCTCCCCTCAGTTGGTTTTCTTTAGATGTCTTATCGTTATCAATTGGACCACCTTTAGCCCAAGTATAACAAGTTCTAGCCGAATGACATTTGAAATCGTGCATCCAACAGTAGCCTAAGCGACCGTCTTTATCTGTAGAAAGAGGCATACATTCATCCATTCTAGGTGAAATGTCAAAGGCAATACAATTGCTACAATTTGATTCTTTAGCAACATCAGCAGTAGTATTCCATTGTTTAGCATACCTTTCCCAATAATCCTCATCATCTAAATTAAGGGGGCCATATTGAATATGCTTTTCTTTAACAGCCCTATCTCTATTTTTAGTATTGAGTTTCAAATCTTGGGTCGCTCTAGGACAAGCAAGTTCCTTTAAAATAATTTGCCAAGACATTTTCATTCCTCTTCGTCTTCGGGTAAGTCAAGACCGTCGAGTAGAATGTAATCTCCTTTGTCGTGCTGTACAACATTTTCCATTTGATTAATCATATCCTTTACTTTATCTTTAGAAAGTTTAGTTGCTTCTTCAAGAGGTTCTAGACCCGATGCTCCGCCTTCTTTTTCTAAAGTTGAGATAATTGTTTCCTTTGGGTCTTCGGCTTTTTTCTCTCTAAGTTGCCTAAAGTCATCAGCATCAATTTTATTATTCTTATTCCTATCTAGTTTTCTTTGTTTAGGACTTAGTGCTTTCTTTGTTTTATCTCTACAGACTGAACAATCACAACCCATTTTTTCTGTGCCGCAATGCATTTTTAATACTGTTTTCCATTTCATCTTGTAAATCCTCTCCCTCTACTTCTTTGTGTTTTTCTTTTGCTAGATTCTTTTCTATCTAATGCTACTTTATGTGCTGCACTTAATCGTTTTTTTGTTTCGGGGTCCTTTGCTCTTTTAGCCGCTACTCTTGCTCTCTGCTCTACTAAATTTATAATTTGTGATTGTCTTTTGTGGGATTTTGATTTGAAAGCCGAACTTGCGAATGTTTCTCTCACATCGTTTGCAGTTTTAAATTTAACCGGAACAGTATCTTTTGGGTTTTCATCTGTATATAGTCTCCTTGAGGAACCTTTAGGTTTTTTACCCGTTCCTTTTTTGGGTTCTGTTTTTAGAACATTTCTCCAACTCATGCTCCTTTCCTCCTTTTGTAAGTTTTACAAGCGGAACAAGTTGGGCGACATCTTCTCTTTCTGCCCTTTGAAGCATCTTTTCTACCACAAGGTTTAGGGCCGTCTTTCTTTCCACATGAAGAACAGTCAATCCATCCTCCCTGTGTTTTCTTTCCTTTGCCTTCTTTTCCCCCTCTTCGTGAAAACCAACCGTGAAGTCCTTCTTTTTTTTCTCTAGCGAAGTTATCTCCGCCCTTTAGAACTTCTTTCCAAGACATAGTAATCACTTTTTCTTAGATTTATTGCCCCAGTTCTTTGCACCAACTTTACGGCAGCGAACCAAAGCACCGCTACCATAAGCAGAAGGCCATGTTCCTTTTTTGCCCGTCTTAGGGTTTCTTCGGGTATAGCGAGCCTTAACTTTGTAATAACAAGCATCCTGTTTCTTTCCAGACCTTTGAGTTTTTCTTCTGCGAAGTTTCTTCTTCTTCGCTTTAATAATATCAAACCATAGTTCAGTCATTTTCTCATCCCCCTTGGTTTTCCTGCCTTCTCCCAACACTTTTGGCAATATCCAAAAGGATGTAAATTTTTTCTAGTATAGCATCTGCCGCAATATGGTACTTTTTTCAAATCTAAAACCCCCAACTATCAAACGGATAATTTTTCCAACTCATACTATTCACTTTCTCCTCAAGGTATTTTGCCAACTACCTCTTGCGGTTTTAGCATCGGAAAGACCATACTTTCTTTTTACTGAACGAATTGCTTGTTCTTCACTCATGTTTCTAAATCGAATTAAATCTTTCACTTCTTGCATCTGCGTTTCATTTAAATCCGCTTTAGCAAGAATTCCACCAATATTTTCTATTTCATCCATAACAGACATTTTACAATTGTCTTGATACTTTGAAATGTCGTCTTCATATATTCCTTCTTTGGCAAAGTCAAAACCAACATGGTCTTTGTGGTTCTCCCACTTCATCAACTTGAATATCTCATCACACCTGCCTTTGTACCAATCGGCTTTTTTGTAAGATTTTTTCATTCTAATAAGTTCTAACAACAACTTAGCATTCCCTTTTTTCATTCTAAAGTGAGGCAAACACTTAGTTAATAATTCTCCAACTTCTGCTTGAGAATAGAAATTCAACCTATTAACAGGTCTAGTGTCTTGAGGAGACTTTTGGTCCAAATGTAGTTTTCCTATTCCACCTAAAGCCTTATGAATTTCAGTCATAAATGCCTTTCCTCTATCTCCTGTAGCAACCAAACCGACTCTAGGATTGTGGTTTCTATCCATAGTAATGTAGCCATCGGAGTCAATAAATGCAGCAGTATAAGCCCAAATATTTTTCTTGATTTCACTATCTAATTTATAGTAACGACCGTCAATAGAAGTAACATCTAGTTTCTTAACCATTTTAGAAATAGAGTGCCATGATGTTCTATCATAAAGTTTAGATGGCATTCTATCATGTATCTCTCTAGCAGAAATGCCTTGGTGAGTAGAGACTTGTTTTATGATAAACTCATTTGTTTGTTCTTTGATTGACTTTCTTATAGAAGAATCAGTTATTGTTTTCAACTCTTGTCTAAATTGTTTTTTAGCAGCGTTCATTTCTTTTTGTAGTACTGAATATTGTTTCCCATAAGAAGTTTCTTTTTGGTCTAATTCAGCCTCCCAATATTTACACAAAGAGTCAATAACTCTTCTTCTTTGATTAGATTCTTTCATTTTATTTAATTTAGATAAGTCCTTCTCATCAAATCTCATTTTAACAAAAACATCTCTGTAAGGGCCTAGCCAATATATACTATCAATACATTTTGATAAATGGTCGGAATATCCTTCTATTAAATTATCAATTGCTTTGGACATTTTCATTCTATCGTTGCCCTTCAAGTTCCTTCTTTCTTTTCTCATTGCCTTTACAACATCGGGAACGGTTTGACCATACAGTTCATATGTTTTAGGAAAATGTTCAATGTGTTTTTTTGCTTGAGAAGCGTTTAAACTATAGTCATTGCATATTTTAGAAACTGCTTCATGTTCGGAAAATATACTTAGATTATTTCTTAGACTAAGTTTTATTTCATCTCCGATTAGTTTCTTTGCCTCTTCTAAATCATTATCTGCTTCTTCTTCTAACTCAGCGACCTGTGCTAGTCTTTGACTTGCTTCTCTTAATTCTTCGGGAGTAGCCATAATAAAACCTCAAAAATTCAATCCCATTATACCACCACGAACATTATTTCTAGGCGCATCGAATAGTCCCAAGTCATCTAGCAATAAGAATGTTTCACTGACTGTTTTGGTTGCAGCATTAGCAAGAGCCAAACTCATAACCATGTCATCATGTGCCCCAACTCCCTCAAACTTACCCTTATCAGTAATAGAAAACATAGATAATTCTTCAATCAATGCAGAAGTTACTCTCCTACTTTCTTCATTTCCATATGGCAAATGTATTTTTTCATTTTCAAAATTCATCTGTAGATTTAAAATAATATCCTGTTTCTTTTTTCTAGTAGTGTTAAAGTCATGTACATTCAAATCCGATATGTTCCTCAACTCTTGAGTAAATGATTTAGCGAATACATTTGTTTCAAAGAGAATTACCTCCGGCTGAAATATTTTACCTATCAGTCTAACTTTCTGTAAGTTGTCCCTAAACTCTACATTCTTTGCCCTATCTATGTACACAATATTTTTGTTATCATTCTCATCTACTTCTAAAACAGTAATAACATTGTAATCTCCATCAGTAGAAATAGCGGGGTCAATACCAACATAATACTTGTAGCCTTCTCTTCTAGTTGGTTTCAAAACAAAGTTTTTGTCTTTTGCTTTCTCTAAATATTCGGGATTGAATAAAGATGTACCTGTAGAAACGGGAACACATAGGTATTCCCTAGTAAATTTAAGAGAACCAATCTCCGACTTTCTAGCCATCAAAGAATCATAGTCCCATCTATTAGGCCACAAGGGTTCATTCAAAGCATTAAAACAAGGATATTTTCTAACCAAGTAGGCTTCGTTTTCTTCTAGTTGAGCATAGATATCTGTATAACTAAAAGGAGTTCCAATGACTCTTAATGATGCTGTATGGTGAAGTGTTGGTATCATGTCACCATAAAACCAATCAGTAACTTTTTGAATTCCAGTTAAACTAAACTCTTTCAAAGGGTCGTCAATAATAATCTCTTGAGGGTGAAGTCCACGAATCTGTGAGCCGACAGAACGCTCTAAGATTTGATTACCGTTAGTAAGTGTAATGTTCCCAATCGCCCAACCCTTTGCCGGTTTGTATTTCTTTAACATTGGATGATTGAATAGTTTATCTATATCTCTCATGTGAACTAAAGTCTGCTTTTGGTTAGAAGAAATGTATAGCATTTGATATGGTGGTTCTCTAAACACTAAATTCCATACAACCCAAGCATGCATAAATACTGATTTACCGTGACCTCTTGAACAAATGATAACAGTTCTTTGAGTATCGTTCATCAAGTCGTGCCACTCTTCTTGATGTTTGGCAAACTCCCAACCTAAAACATTTTGAAAGAAATATGGAAATGAGTTTTTAGATAACTCCATATCCATTTGGTGTTCAAAATTAAAACCTTCTAAATCCACCTTTAATCAAACTCCACCACTTTTTAATTCCAAAATCATCTCCATATCTATTTCTAAACTGTTCTATTAGTTTAGAATCTATACCCATTTCATCTTCGGGAGGTATATCAAAATTATACACTTGTCTATTCATATCTTTCCATTCTTCATTGGGCATATTTTTCGCTTTAAACCCTGCAATCTTAGGCTTATCTCCTATTAGTTCTAATCTTTTTTCGGACATTGGTTGCCAACTCCTTGAGCCTCTTTTAGATTTCATTCCACCCATTATAGCATAAGTTCCCTTATCGCTATATCCTGCAATACCAACTACTTTACCATCTACTCTTCGTATAACATATTCATCCAAGTCATACCAAACAGGAACACTCCTATTTATTTTATCATCGGGATTATCATTATTCCAAGCACCTTCCGCTTCCATTTTAGAATGTGGGCCGGTTACTTCATCAGTCATAACATCACCTAAAGTTAGCCTTGATTAAATACACATGCTCGCTACTAATGCCGTACGCTTTACTTATATTGTCGAATGAATCTATTTCATTGACTACGCCAACTAACTCACTAGCCGCCATGTCTAAATTATACTCCGATTGCATTTTTATCAGCATAGTTTCCACATGCTCAAAATTATCTTCATTCATAGTGCCATAATATATG
>Ga0181369_1000159_pt1 | contig 19113 bp, 20 predicted proteins | sample LowvirmetaG_8_FD_130088 | JGI IMG/M metagenome (GOLD analysis project Ga0181369, IMG submission 130088) | Marine viral communities from the Subarctic Pacific Ocean - Lowphox_04 viral metaG | ecosystem: Environmental > Aquatic > Marine > Oceanic | place: Subarctic Pacific Ocean | collected... | reverse complement strand
TTAAGAAGTAATCAAATATATTAACCAATTAAATTAAATTAAATATGAGTTTTAATAAATTAGATTCTTTATATGACGAATTACAAAACATTATTAATGATTCACAAAGTGATGTTACAAAATTTGTTGATGGGAATAACTCCGCTGGAACGCGGGTTAGGAAAGCAATGCAGAGTGTTAAAGCATTAGCTCAACAGGTTAGAATTGAAGTTCAAGATCAAAAGAACAGACAGTTTTAATTAGTATTATTAAATTGAAAAGGGGGTAACGAAAGTTACTCCCTTTTTTTTATAATGCTACCAAGAAGATAGTGATCATTAGTATTACATATATTGCAGGGCTAAGATCTATTTTTTTTGTTTCCATATTTTTATTATCACCATGATAATATAAATAGTTAACATATAGTATATTAAGTAATTGTTAATTATACAACCGATGCAATAAACACTTCTACTTTACAAGCCTCACTTAATGGATCTACTATAATAGACTCTAAATTAACTAAACTAGAAAGAGCTGTTATTGGCGTTGCCGCGGCTGAATTAACAACTATACCATCACTTGGGCTACCCATTATAAAGCTTTTACCAGCCTCAAGTAGTAAAGCACCTTGGTCAGCGGCTGCTGAATCGTTTTCTGCTGTATCTATTTGTAAGTCTATTATAACTGGGTTTGATGCTTCTAAATTTGTCACACGAATATACTTTACGTTTTCAACATCAAGAGAAGAATCTGAAACACCAGTAGTGGAGTGAAAAGTTGCCACTGTAACCGGTACATCATCTGGACATGTTATAATTCTATGATAAATATCATCTACACCTGATATTGTTAATGCGTTTGAAGAGCCTCGAGACGCTCCGTTCAAGGTGACTGCTTCTGTAATCGTTACTACTAAATCTGCCATATTTATATTACTTTATATTTTGTTTTATTATTTTCTTTATAAGCTTTTAAACATCTTCTCCTATTACCGTCTTCAGACACATAGCTTACATGTACCCAATCAGGATTATCATCATTACCAAACTCCCATATCATTTGATCAAAATCTAGGTTCTCTTTAATGAAGTGGTACATCTCAGCATTTGTAGCTTTACCAAACGTATCGTCAATATCCATAGCTTGGCCTTTACAATGTTGTGATTTACTACTACCACCAATAGCAGTGTTCAGATCTGGTGATCTAAAAAAGCTATTAATTTTTATTGGTCCACCAACCCAAACTCTTAGTGGCTCAAATACTTCGTTGGCAATTAATTCCATGTTATTTAGTTGCTCATCATTAGGAGTGTTATCTATTCCTCTTCTTGTTGCTGTGTTGCTATACACACCTTCTTTGTAGCTTATATGTTTACTTATCATATTATAAATTATTTATAGCGGTTTCGTCTGCAGAGTCTAAAACCCCATCTTTATCATGAGATATTCTAATACCTGCACTTACTTGATCTGATGTGTCACCAAGCAAGTGTTCTACTATTTTTTGATAACCAATTAAGTCTATAAGTGCTTTTAGTTGTTGTTCGTAGTTTGTCATTGTTTATTGTTATTATCCAATATTTATGTAAGTGTTACTACTATTAGTAACTGGAAATGGGCCAAGTGTAGTTGCTGAAGAGTGGTCCGCGTTATCACTACCAGTTACTTTAAAGTGAGTACCATGAAAAGTGCTATAAAATTTTACTTTTATACTCTTAATCAATGGTTTAGTGTCATATGTACCATCTTCAAATTGTATCTGCCAGTAATTATTATCGGCAGATCCTTGTAAAGCCCACCATAAAGTACCGCTTACGTTACTATCAACAGCCTTCCAAGGTTCATAAGTAGAATTAAAAGTGTGTCCAGCACTAATAACTATATCTGTCTCAGAAGTATTAGATGTTATTGCTGTAGTAGGATATTCAGTCCCGCTTTGTCCACTACCTGTAAAAAACGCCACATCAAGTATAGCCATATTACTAACTGTATTATTTCCAGAAGAATCACAAGCTTGTATTCTAATATACTCTTTTTGAATATAAGATGGAGTAAAAGTTGCTGTAGCAGCGCTACTTTGTATCTTATCACCAAACTCTTGAGCTTTAACTGTTACTGTTCTTTCCGCGGTAGAAGCGTTTGTATCTTGTAATGTTAAAACACCAGTTATATGTGACTCATCTGACTCTAAGCTTCTATTCGTATTTGCATCTGAAACCGTAACCGTACCGTCAGCTAGTGTGGTAATTACTTGGTAGTTTGGATTAGTATAAGTACCGCCTCCAGATTTAGTTATTGTAGCTACTACAAAACCAAAACCACCACCTGCTAGTGATAAACTAGGTGTTGTTGTTGCTGTTCCGCCTCCTCCTGAAGGCGCGTCCTGTCCATTAATTGATGCTATGTCTGCCATTTCTACTCCGTTTACGTTATTTATATCTGGTGCCATTATGCAAGTACAATAAAGTCATTAGATGGATTAAACCATATTTGACCATTAGTACTATCCATGCAATACCCTACTACTCTTACTATGTCTCCACTTCCAGATGGTGGTGTGCCAGTTATATCACCTGCTGCGGCCGCTGAGATATAAAGCTCGTCCGCTATAGTTCCTGGGTCGTGATCTAACGTGAACATACCCCTTAGAAGCATACCGTCAACGTCTGGATCACTGCCCAAAGCTAAGGCCAGTAAAACACCACCAGACGTTCCCGCTGCGTTTGCATCTGTTGCTGCCCATTGACCATCTGACTTCAAGTAACAAAGTTCACCTTGAGTAGTGCTACCACCACCAAGATAAACTATATCTCCTTTTGCTTCAAAATGAGTTGATGAAGTTACGTTTATTTTTCTATTAGTATCTAAATTAGTCGTTGTTAAAGTTCCAGTTGAAGGATTATACTTTAAATCTCCATCTGATTCTAAACCAAGATTACCACCATCAACATCACCGCCCGCGGTAAATACAACCGCGTTTTCTTCGTTAGTATTCTCATTATCCGTAATCGTGACTGTTGTTGCTACGCTTGCTGTACCAACTAAATCTCCAGTGAACTTAGCCGCTGTTACACCACCAGTTGAAGGATTATAAGTTAAATTACCATCCATCTCTAACCCATGGTTACCAGTACCATCTGCTGCGCCAGCTACAAATGTTATTAAGTTTTCCTCGTTAGTGCTCTCGTTATCAGTAACTGTTACTGTTGTTGCTACTGTGGCTGTACCAGTTGTATCAGCATTTATTTGCGCAAATCTATCATTAATGGCAGCGGAAGTCATAATATGTGCGTCATCATCAGTAAACTCGCTTGAGTCATCAACTCCGGTTATAGTGTTACCGTCTAAAACAAAACCAGCTAAAGTAACATTGTTAGCAAACGTCCACGTTTCATCATCTAAAGCATTTTTAAGATTTGTCATGCTATTAACACCAGTACCACCATTACCAACCGCTAAAATACCTGTAACACCATGAGTATTAGCGGCACTACCATCAAAATTAGCGCTAGATGTGCTCGCGAGATCAGTTTGAAAAGCTCTAGTCGTGGCCAATGCTGTAGCTGTGTCAGCATTACCTTCCAACGCACCATCAAATTTAGTAGCTTCAATTTCACCTGAAGCTTTCATTATAATTACAGGAGTTTCATTGTTTGTTTTAAACTTAATTTGATTATCAGTAGAAAAATCAATTTGATTGTGAGCATCTCTACCAACAGTTAAACTAGCGTTTAACACTGAAGTTATACCTGTTTGAGCCGCGTCTACTGTAAAAGTTAAATCATATGGGTCACCATCATTACCAGTGCTAGTATCAGTCCAATTAGTAGTTATACCAGAACCAATAAATTTAACTTCTTTATTGTTATCAATAGTAACCTCAGTTCCATCATCATCTTCTAAGTAAAACTGAGTCATATCGCCCGATCCACCACCTCCACTTTGAGTGACCCAAGCTAAGTTACCACTACCATCTGTTTTTAAAACTTGATCCGCATCACCGTCATTATTTGGAAGGGTAAGAGTGTATGAGGCGCTAGCGGAGTGAGGTGGTCCTTTTATTGTTACACCGTGAGTGTTTACTTCACAATTAAGAACAAATTGCCCAGCTCCTTTTGTTGCATTACCATGAAAAACAACTTTTCCAGACCCATGAGGATCAAGATCTATATTACCATTTGTATCAGTAGAACTAATTTCATTTCCATTAATAGTTATATTGTCAACAGATAAAGTTGAAAGTGTACCTAAGCTTGTTATAACACTACCACTTACAATGTTTGTACCGCCAATTGTTATGGCATCAGCTTCAAGAGTACCATCAAAGTAACCATCTTTAAACTCTAAAGCATCTGTACCTAAATCTACAATAGCATTAGTAGTGGGTGTTAAAGCACCGTCTACAAGAGTAAGTTGATTTTCACCATTAGCTCTAATTACAATATTGTTATCTGTAGTAAAGTCAATTAAATTATCTGCGTCTCTACCTATTTTAAGGTCTGTTGCAAAAGTGTTTCCAGATACAGCTCCACCAGCATTAGCGTCAACATATGCTTTTACTGATTGCTGGGTTGGTACTAATGTATTTGAATCAGAAGCCATGTTATCTTCATCTACAGCCGCTAAAACAGTAACTCCACCAAGAGTTATTGCATCAGCTTCCATCGTGCCGTCTATATCAGCATCACCTGATATATCTAAACTAGTAGCTTCTATTTCTCCAGATGCTTTAAATATAACATTGTCACCACCACCAACTCTAAATATAATTTGGTTGTCAGTGGCAAAATCAATATCATTATCAGCGTCTCTACCAATAACTAAACTTGTATTTAATACAGATGTTATAGTAGTTTGAGCAGCTGTAATAGCCATATCATTAGCATTAGCTGTTATACCGTCTCCACCAACTAGATTTAATGTTACAGCACCAGTTGTACCACCTCCGGTCATACCGGTACCAGCAGTAACACCAGTTATGTCGCCATCACTAGATGTTGTAGAAGGTATAAATCCTATCCATGTCATATTCTATTAATTTATTATTACGTCTACTAAAGCTGTTGGGTTACATATCACCGTAGTATCATTAGCAAGATCGCTACCAAAAGCAACACTTACTGTAGCAGCAGTATCACTTGTTATATTGTCAATAATTCTTGTTTCTCCAGTTATTTCTATTTCGTCACCTATAGATAACTCTGATGTGAAAATAGTTCCAGTGCCTGGCACCGCCGTATTAGCTCCAGTTACATCTACGCTTCCAGTCATAGTAAAACTAGCGCCATCAGTTAATTTAATATATAAGCCAAACTCGTTTTCAGCATTACTAAACGAAACGTTGTCATACAGTAAAGTTGCACCTATAGGTAATTCTACCCCTTTTAAGAGGTAGAATTTACCTGTAAGTTTCTTTTCTATATACAAGTCTACTTTACATTTAGAAACCTTTTGTACGTTAGTTAAGTATATTTTATTTACATTAACTCCCGCGCCAGGCGCCAAAAGTTCTTGAGTAAGCTCGCCAGATATATTAAAATATTGAGCCATTTACTACTCTATAAAAGCGATGTACTCTATAGTCATAACTTCAGAAGTACTGGACTTAGCATATATATCGTGTGATGTAGCAGCTACTGCATCCCAAGGAATAACCATCCAGTCGCCACCATAAAGCCTGCCTATAGTCTCGTTTGTAGCGGCAGCTAAATCTTCACCAAAACCTATATAGAAAAAATCAGAAGAGCTAGAGCCCGTATTTCTAATATATACTTTAGAAGCTTTTGCAGTTGTAGCCTCAGCATTACCAAAAAGTTGAAAAGCTGTTGTTGATGTAACAGTTTTAGCGTTTAAACCACTAGTATTAGTCAAGCCGGTAGTTGTACCCGCTTTTGTCATTGTCATAGTCTTGCTAATGTTAGTGCTACCACCCATTATATCACTAGCAATATCGACAGTTGCATTTATTGTTGCCATATTTATTTATTTATTATTATTTATTAAGGATTAAGAGAGCCCTGAGTGCTATCTGGTAACACGTAAGAAGACTTGTATATAGCGTAAGCATAAGGACATGTTCCCCCTTCTGCCTCTATAGACCACTCTGCATCACCGTCACTTTGATTCCAAGGTGTAAACATCCAGTCCCCCGCGTATAATCTACCTATAACTGTATCATGTAGAACTACCTCTATATAGAAAGTAGCGTCTGTTGCATCATTACATAGATAAAGATAATTAGATGTATCAGCAGTTCCTAAGGCCTCGTGAAGAGCTTTGTGACTATCTGCTACTGTTAAAGTACCATAACCCATGTCTACTATTTCTAGACCAGTTGTTAAACCGGTTTGGTTTAACGTTGTACTAGCGCTAATTGAAAGAGGCGAGCCAGGCGTTAAATCTGTACTGGAAATACTAACCGTTGCTGTTGTTGTTGCCATAATTTTACTTTTTTATTGTTTAATTAATTTTTTCTCTACACTTCCATCACTGTATATGTAAAAGAGAAGTTTGTTTTTATTTTCTTTAGTTGGTCTTCCTAACAAATCAGTGATTTTCATTAGTTTCTTTTTTGCTGTTGCTCTAGTTAACAATGGTCCTGACCAAGTACCATCGCAGTAATCGTATGTTGCTTGACATATAGTATCCCACTCGTTCTCACAACAATATTCATCCACTTCAATAACCCAAGCATAACAAGGATCGTTTAACCAGTAAGGATAGCCTGAACCAGTAATACAACCAGCGTCATATAAACAAGATAAAGAATCGTTAAGGTTAGCAATTGGGTCGTAGTTATACGCCCCTGGATCCATGCAACCATAAACCACTTCGATGCACGAACCGTTATCCGTGTTAGCCAGTGGATCATAGTTAAGAGCCACACTATCCATACACCCATAAACATAAGCGATACAACTAAAATCCTCCGTGTTTGCCTGCGGGTTATAATTAAGCATAGAAGGGTCCGTGCAGCCAGATATAAAAGGTATACAAGAATTGTTATCACTATTTGCTAATGGATTATAATTAAACATTGTTGAGTCTGTGCAACCAAATACATATGGCTCACAACTACCATCTTCAGTATTACAGCTATCACAGAAATTATACATTGTTGGATCAATGCATCCATATATAATAAGCTCGCATGTATCAGGTGTATTTGCTGATGGGTTGTAGTTAAAAGCTAGCTCATTCATACAGCCTAAAATAACAGGTACACAACCGCCATTATCTACATTAGCCGTTGAATCATAATTAAAAGCAATAGAATCCATACATCCAAAAACCGCTGGAGTAGTGCAACTACCATTATCCACGCCAGCAACAAAGCCTTGAGTGTAGTACTGTAAATAACCAGGGTTAGTACAACCAGGATCATAGTAACACGTATCACTTGTGTTTGCTAAGCTGTTGTAATTATAAGCATTAATTTCCATACAGCCCGTGACAACTGGCACACATTCATTACCACAATAAGGTTGCGCTTCATAAATATCTAAAGCACTTCTATAATTTCTTAATTTATTTTCATTTGGACCAGGCCAAGGATTATTACCTTCATGTATTATAGTACCAAATGAATTTTCTAGTTTAAACGAATTTTGTATCGTTTGTATATCTAATTGTTGAGCATTTTGTTGGGGTGTAGGTATTTCAAAGTAGTAGAAATAAACCTCATCATAAGAATTAAGCTCTAAAGCAAAAGTATCTGAGTATATATTATTGCCATTAATTTTAAATTGCCACAATGAATCACCTTGCTCAACGCCTAGCCAACAAGCTCCCCATGAATCGCCACCATCATCATATAATATTAAATCATAAACACAAGGCGAAGTTAATAACATGAAGTCAGCGTTTGGATCATAGTTGAATGCTGTTATATCAGTACAGCCATAAGTGGCTAGTGTCACACAACTACCATCATCTACTGTAGCTAACGAATCATATTCTAAATAAGTGTTATTTGTACATCCATATATAATAGTATCATTATTACAAGACGCTGATACATACCAACTAGACGATGCTGTATAGCCAAAGTTAGGCGGGTTTAAATAAAATACTGTATCTTGACAATCTAAATTTGTAACTAAGCAACCACCAACAACTGATCCACCACCTATACCATCACCATAGCTATCATTAATTGTAAACATTATAGAATCTCCAACTGGCACACAAACTTGAGTGTGTACAGTTTGTCCGGTCTGAGTATAATTATAAGTATTAGTTGGAGCTGAAGCAAACGTATCTGTAGCTGAGTATATTAACCAAGAAGTTTCACCTGGCCAGTTATCTAAAGTTATAGCTATATCAATTAATGATTTATTAGCACTACAGGTAACTTCCATAATACAACTACCATTGTCAACATTAGCCCAAGGATTATAATTAGTAGCGGTTGGGTCCATACATCCATATGAATATATACAGCCAGAATTAATAGTAGCCACTGGATTATAATTTGAAGATATAGTATCCATACAGCCATATATAATAGCAAATGGATCACTAACCATTATATCATCGATACATATATCACTAGTAAAACTTGATCCAGTAATTCCTTTAAATGCTACTTTGAAAGCATTATTTGCCATTATTGGGTAATAAGCAAATTGCCATTGATTACCCTGGTCACCAGATATAGTATCAATAGATATATATATACCATTTGTTAATATACCTATTTCTAGGTCACCCATAGACGCCCCATACATATGATACCAGAACGATAATACTTTGCCTGGAGTATTAGATATATCGAAAGTAGGCGTATAAGATATAAACTCTTTATCAGGAAAATTAGGCGAAGATGATTCTATATAAAAATACATACCATTACCAGTCGTATGATCTCCTGCTGGACCAGTATTAAAAGAAGATGTTCCACCTTGGTTTAACCACCAATCACCATCGTCATTTACTTCTTGCTCTAATGGAATACTATTTTCAAAATTGTGTACCCAAGGAAAAGTGTCTATAACTTGGCTAAAGCCAAATACAGGTATTAATAATAACAGTAGTAGTTGTTTCATTATTTACAGCAATTTACTTTACAAAGTCCTAAACAAATTTTACCAGCAGTTATTTTACATATAAATTTACAAATAGTTTCTTTCATAATATTAATTTTATTTTTCTCCACATTTTTTACTAGGATTACCAACTTGTCTCCAGTCTTGCTTAACCCACGTTTTTAAACTACCACCACTACTAGTGCCAGTTACATTACTTTTAGAAGAACGTTTATACTTACCAGCTTTACCAGCAGCGCGCTTAGCTCTTATGACTTTTTGTCTTTCAGCCTTGCTCATACTAGCAATTTTAGCTTTAGGCAGGCACACTTTAGTAGTGCCACCGCCTTTAGCTTTTGTTTTTTTAACTTTCTTTATAGGATTATTCTTCTGAACGTACATTACTTCTTTTTCATTTTCATTTTCATAGCTGAAACTTTTTTCATTTTCATTGCAGCTTTTTTCATCATCATTGTTGAATCTTTTTTAAGCTTCATAGCAGCTTTCTTCATTTTCATAGCAGCTCCTTCTTCTTTTTTAAGTTTCATAGCAGCTTTTTTCATTTGAGCTGGACTAGCATCAACAGCAGCTTTAAACTTAGGGTTTTTGTCTAGTTTACCAGCGGCAGATGCAGCTTTTAAACCTTTGTTAAACTTAGCTGGAGCTTTCTTCATTTTCATTGCTGCCTTTTTCATTTTTGCGGGTGCTTTTTTCATTTTAAATTTTGTTTTTTATGTGTTCACTCATTAAGTTACCTATATTATCGCCCTCATTACTGTCTGACTTATAGTGAGCGCGGGCAACTCTACGACTATAAGAAATATTTTTACCTGTTTTAGCAAACGCAGATTTAGCTTTAGGATATTTTTTACCTAAAACCTTAGCTATTAATGTACCCTGAACAGAATGTCCTGATGGGTACGAAGGTGTTTGCATAGATTTCAAAACTATTGCTTTTAAGTTTTTGTCTAGCTCGTATGGTCTTTTTCTATTGTGATGTTTCTTTAATTCTAATATCACAGGTGCAGACTCTTTTATAAGTTTAGCAGCAATATTTTTATCATAATCTTTTACACCTTGCTCTTTAGCTGTTTTAGCAAAAGCAGATTCTATATTGTCATAATCTTTTACAAACTTTTTATTTAAAGGTATTTTTTTAAGCTCGTTTATTTCTGTACGAGTAGTATAGCCACTATCAACTGGTGGCTTCTTTTTTTTAAACGGCTTTATGTCAAAATCTTTAAACATTTTTTCTAGCTTTTCTTATTGCTTCTTTACCTTTTTTAAATATTGCCGCAACTTGTGTTTTTTTCATTACTTTTGCTCTCTGCTCTCCTACGGTTAATATTTGTATCTTACGCGCATAAGGCTTACTTATTCTTTTAACTTTAGCTACGGTTGCTCTAGCATCACTAGGAGTAGCAAATTTAATACTTACAGTATCTTTTGGGTTTTCATCAGTATATAAACGTCTACCACTACCTTTTGGTTTTTTACCAGTGCCAACTAGTGGATCTTTACGTTTTACTATAGGTGATTTAGGCCTGTTTGTTTGCATGTTAATAAACCAGTTAGCTAATTGCTTGTCTCTAGGTGTAGCATTTTTTCTAGCTTTAAGCTTTCTAGCTTTATCAACAGTAACATCGCCGCCGTACAGCTTTTTTATTCTAGCTTTCATTACGCCTCTATATGCCATTATGCTTTCTTTTTACCTAAACGTTTTCTAACAATGTTCATAGTAGTTTTCATTTTAGCAGCGTAACTAGGTCTTTTGCCCCTATTAAATACATACTGTTGATTTAAACTACCTATAATCCTATTTAATTTACTATTACGTGTTTTAATTAACCAACTAGCTAAACCGCTAGGTGATAAGTTTTTAAACTTACCTTTAGCATCTGGCGCGTCAGAGTCTTTCCACGTAATAGACTTAGCAGTCTTTTTCTTTTTAAATGGATTTTTACCTTGTGTATACATTTAGCACTTACCTTGTCTTTGTGTTTTACTAGCCCACATGTTAGCATACGCAGAAGGATATACTTTAAACTTTCTTTTTGCAGCAGCCTTACAACTAGCGCTTAGCTTTTTTAAAGCAGGTGATTTTTTTGACGTCATAGCGTCTAGTTTTTTAGCTTGACCAGCATGTAAATTACTAGCTTTTTTTAATTCTTTAGATATCTTTTTTAATTTTTGTTTACTCATAGTTTTTTATTTTTTAACATCTCCATCTACGCCTAGCGGCTTTACCTCTTTCGCCGGTCCAACTTTTTGATCTAGCGCAGAACGATTTACGTCTTGCTGCATCTTTTTTAGAAGGATTTTTACCTGTAACAGCTGTTTTTAATTTACTACCTGGATTTTTACGTCTATATTCTTTAACGCCTTTTTCAGTCATACCACCACCAGCGGCACCACCTCTAGCTTTTTTATCTTTAGCAACTTTATTAAAGTTTTTGCCTCTACCTATAGTCCTACGAGGCTCTGCTTTAAATAAAGGTGAACCATCGTTTCTACGCCTACCACAACTAGTAACAGCAAACGGGTGGTCTATTTTAAAACCATCGCTTTTTTTAAACATATTGTTTTGTCTTTCTGATCCAGGCATAATTAAAAGTCACTCATTAATTGATTATCTATTTCTTCTTGTACTTCTTCTTTTGTTGCTACCATTTTAAAACTAAGATCTGCTTGAAACCTAGCAACTTCAACATCATCTTTAAATATTATAATAGTAGGTATAACAGCTATCTTGTGCTCTGTAGCGAGTTTAGGATTATCATTTATATCTACATATGCTATAGTTTTACAGTCATTTAAATCTTGAACCCAAGCAACTCCATTAGCACTATTCCAACTAGCATTAAATTGTGAAACTTGTATTTGTGCAAAAGCACTATTACAAAAAAATGCTAAAAGTAATATTTTTTTCATTTATCTATTATAAAGTTTATCTTCTATTTTCTCTAGAGTCTCTTTAATTTCTTCAACATCTGACTGTGTGGTTATAATAGTATTACGAATCATCTGATCTTTCATGTCAAACTCCATACGTGTAACATCTGGTGGTAATGGTGCTGGTAATTCTTTTGCCTCAGCTATATCTGCTTGTAAAGCAAACCACATACCTATAACCGTAGCCATTGCAAAGCCAATAGCTATTAAACTTTTTATACTTACATTGAAACCTGTGTCTTCGTTTAACTCTTTTGCCATTTTAAAATATAGTGTAATTTAATCCTAATTTAAAATCGTACCACTCTCTATTCCAGTACTTATTATATTTTCCTTCTACAAAATAACCTAATTGTTTATTTACTTTTATACCGTAAATTAAACCACCTGAGTAATCGTACCACTGACCATTAACATAGTTATGGTAACTAAACTCACTACCATCATCATAATGCCAAGGCATTAAACTTCCCCAAGCGTGTAACCAAGTTTTCTTAGAATATTTGTAGTAATCAAAACCTACAACAAATGAATGCTGTATTGTTTTCTTTAATTCGTTTCTTTTCTTTTCAGTGTAATCTGCTAGCACAGTTGGTATTACAACTGCCTCCCAAACTTCAGCACTAGTAGCAACTACTTCTCCTACCGGGTTATAGTACGTGTTGCTATACACATCAACTTCGTAACCTTCTTGCAACGCTAAATAAGTGTAATGTATATTACCATTATCAAGCACCCACTCGTCTAACGCATTGTAACCATAAGGTTCTGCTAACCTGTGCACCATCCCAACGTTCCATGATAAGTTTTTAGATTTACGTTGTCTATATCTTTCGGACATTTCAAAATACTTAATATCTGCAAAACCATCTTCTAAGTATTCCAGCTTTAAAGCAAAAAAGTTTATACAAACCTCATCTTGACAACCATCATCAGAACTAAATCTAATAAAGTGGTGTTGATCCATGTAATCTACACCTTCTTGTCTTTTATAATCAACTTCAAATAAATATTCAACTCCTTTTACTTTACCTACAGTAGCCGCGTCACTGTAATTAGATTCCGTTCCATCATAAAACGTTTGTGCTTTATTTTCATAACCAAACCTTGCTATCTTACGTAAACCTACGGTAAAATTATAATCATAAGGAGTTGAAATAGTCTGCGTAGATAAACCATTATCAACGGAGAATATATCAACGTCAGAAAGCGATGTACCACCATTTACAGCGGCATAAAATGTAGAAAACTTTAATAGTTTTTTAACATCTTCTTTTCCAAATGTTTGTGAACAACATTTTTTAGGAGCAGAGCACGCTATTAAAATTGTTGTAAGTATTATTATTAGTCTTTTCACCATCTTTTTATTATCACTTATTTTTTGAATTGTTTACCTAGTACGCGACCTAGTTCTTGATCTAGTTCTAGATTTTGTTTTAGTATTCTTTTTATTGATTTTAGCTTTTTCTTTTGCTTCAATAATTCTTTCATTATCACCTAGGCCTAAACTCCATGTTGTATAACCACTAAAGAATAATACTCTTTGAAAATTAGTATAATCTTTATCTAGTGCGTTACGCATGTTTATACTTTTTTGATACAACCTATTAGCGGGAAAATTAGTTAAAGCTTGAGTGTAATTAGTAACAGCTGACCACTGTGGATTATCAGCTTCAAACGTTTCCATTTCACTTATAATGTTTTCATTATAATTAAGAGTTTTTTCAGCATTAACTAATTGTCTTATTTTAATACCAACAACAGGTGAAAAGTTTAACAACTCCATTGGAACAGCGCTTTCATCTTTATTGTAACCTTTTTCTCTTTGCTCTTTAAATTTAATAATCATATTTTTTAAAGTAGAAGCAACGGCACCGTATATACCAGCGCCTCTTAATATTGAGTCAATACTACCATTTATAACTCTTTCGCTTTTCTTTAATATTTTATCTTCATCCTCGTCTTCGTCAAACATAACATAAAATAAAGCAGTTTGTAAACTATAGAATATAATGTTTTGTATACCACCGTAATATAATATTTTAGATAAATTACCTAAATCGCTTTGTGATTTAGTAGTATAAGGCGGTGTAATTCTTCTATTATATATATCTGATGCAGCTTTTTTAATTATTCTATTATACTGTGACGTAATGTTTTGAAAGTTCAAAACTAATTTACCTATCCAACTAGCTTGCTGTTTAGATGTCATATCAGGTCTTGATGACTGCTGAGTTGATTGTGTTAAATCTTGAAAATCAGTAAATGCTTTTGCTTCTGCTTCTTTTTTGCTTAAACCATCTTTGATGTACTTGTTTATTCTGTTTCTGTAAAAAGTAGCACCACCTGTAGCAATTGCAATATTATCACCAATTTGTGTAGGTAAAAATCCTAATTTTAAAAGTTTACTTATAACTATTTTTGTTGGTTGCTTTGATCCTTCAACTGCTTGGGCAAGATCAGCACCGTTAATATCTGTACCAATACCACCACGTCTTTGCTTTAACATATCAGAATTAAATATAAAAGCAAAATCTTTCCAGTATTGTTTTTGATTAGCAAAAGCTTTGGCAGCTGCAAATAAATTGTTATCAGCAAAGTTGATGTAGTTTACAATAGACATTTGCTGTAGTATTGCAGATCTAACGTTAAAAAACATAACTGTACCTACAGAACCATTTAAATAATTCATAAGAGAATTTATAGTACCACTTTGTCCTTTTGGTCTATTAACACCAGTTTTAATTCTATGAAGCATATCTTCTAAAGCGCTTCTAAAATCTTTACCATAAGCAGCCTCTATTTTGTTTAAATTCTCTGATGAAAATAATATATCAGCATTTTCGTTGAACTCTGCAAAGTACTCAGCTCTACCAACTCTACCAGTAGCATCTATTAAATCAGTTTTTATATTTCCTGCTTCCCAACCTTTACCTGGATCTACGTATTTATCTTGCTTTGATATAATATTTAAAGTTTCAGCATACTGTCTTAGTTCTTGGTCAGCCATAACTAATTCTACTAAATTAGCTTGATCAGTCGGCGATAAACCAGGTATATCATAACCGTGTTTGTCCCATAAATAAACTCTTGTTGCATCTTCAAAAGTAAAATCACCATCAGGCGTTTTCTTTCTAAGTTTCTTTTTAATATCTGAAAACTGTTTGTTTAACTCTTTATAGTCATTTGCTATAGCTTGTTTAGCTGTATCTATTTCTCTATACGCTCTATTTAAAGGTCTAACTAAAGCTTGTTCAAAAAAGTTTCTATGTTGATCACCTCTTCTACCTTTACCCATAAAGTTATATAGTAAACCTACAAAATCTTCGTGTGATGGTGGGATAAAGAATCTAAATTTACCTTTACTAGCACCACGTTTTCTAGCTTTAATATCTGAAAAACGTTTTTTAGTTTCAATACCAGTTACTTCTTCTAATATATCGTTAAACTTATCGTCTATTGAATTACTAAAATTAACTTTAGCTTGTTGCACCTTAGACTTAACATCAAATTGATCCAACATGTTTTTAACAGCTTGTACGTTTTGCAAAGCATCATCAGCAAAATAAAAGTCATTAAAACCTTCACCAACTTTATCAGCAATCCAAAGCGCTTTAGCTTCCGCTGTAGAATTACCAAGACCAGTTATATTTTCTAAAGGTATGTTTAAACCATTAGCTTTTAAAAAGTCAAATATAGGCTTTTGAGCAGCCATTGGTCTAGCTGTTAATACAAACATATTTTTTGCGCCAAACTTTTTTTGTAGCTTTAAAGCCTTTTGAAATAATGGCGCTAACTTACCTTTTACAACTTTATTAAAATCTGAAAAATCAAATGTAAAACCTTGGTCTAATAAATCTTCATATGTACTAGCATATTCTTCAGCGTTTAAAGTACCAGTTTCACCAGTTGGCGTTGTATACTTTACTAAAGACTCTGTAGTGGCTAAAGTATCATCAAAATCTAAAACGCTTATACCTTTAGGTTTGTCTTGAGAAGATCTAGATGCTAGCACAGCATCAGAAAATGTTTTTTGTTTTTTAACATTTGTTTTTAAAACAGATTTTTTACCGTTTATATCTATGTCAAACTCTTGTGCGATGCTAATTTTAGAGCCTACTTTTATTAAGTTTTCTGGATTTATACCACCAATAGCCGCTATAGCTTCATTAAAATATCTTTCAAACCAATTGTTGTCAAATATATTCCAAGTGTCATCTAAGGACATTACGTTTTTATAACCAGCTTGATCTATTTTTTTATTATCTTTAGCTGATATTGCTATTAACTTATAGTTTTTCTTTAGCGCATCTAAAGTTTTTATAAACTCTTTTCTATTTTGATTTTTAGCTGCTTTTATTAAAGTCCTGTAAGCACTAGCATTTTGTAGAGCATGCTCAAAATATAATCTACCAGTTATAGTTTTATCTATATATTCAAGTGGTGCGCCAAGCCTATGAGGATGCGTACCTTCATTTATAGAACCAGATAACCAGTTAACAACAAAAGGTAGTTGAGACATGTCTTTCTGTAAGCCATCGTATATTGCCATCCACATGTAATCAAAATTGTCAACATTTCTTTTATTAAGCTTTTGTTTTTTACTATCGTTGCTTTCGTTTACAAGTTTAGTACTCCATTTGGTTCTAGCAAACTTTGGATCACGCTTATAAGTTACAAGATCATTTAAAATTTCTTTATAATACTTTCTAAGTTCTCTTTTTGGTATAGATGAACTAGTTATAGCAATAGTTTTGTTCATAAAACCTTCTTCAAACATAGTATTATTAGCTAGCCAGTTAACATAATTTTGAGAGCCTTCAGCAGTGTTAGTATCATTGTATTTAAAACCAAGTTCTGTAACAATATTTTCGTCGCTTTTACTAAACATTGCAATAGACTTACCGTCTTTAATGTTTTGTATTATTTCAATAGAAGTATCTACGGCCTCTAGTTGTTGCCTAACAGATTGATTGGTCATTATTTTACCTGTTAAATTAGCCAAAGCTAAAACTCTAGAAGATGTGTTTCTGTCTGTACGGTCTGGCTTGCCATCTATTATGCCAAATGTTTCTAAAAAACTAGCCTTTTTTATATTGTTTTTTTGTTGCACTGCTAAGCCAGCTTTACTACCTGTTTTAGCCATTTTAGCTCTATCAGTTTTAGTATAAAAAGCTTTTAATAAAGTTTGAGGTACACCCGTGGCTGTTCCGCTAGTTGTAGCACCCTCTGGCAGCATTGCTATTAGTAAATCAGCATTTTTATTTATAAACATTTGTGCTGATTGTAGTTCTTTTTTAGTTATATTTGCCCCGCTAATAAGCTTTTTAGGTGATATACCAAATAGTTCACTTGTTACTTCTGGAGCTTGATCTTTTAAATTTTTAAAATTTAAAGTTTCTATATCTAACTTAGATATTTTTTGTTTTACGGTTTTATCAACTTTTTCTTTTACTTTTAACCTATCAGCTAAAACTATTTTTTTAGGCTTTGGCTTTGTAGTGACTGTAGGCTCTGCCACTTCTTCAGCTGCTATATCAACTTTTTCAGATACATCTTCTGTGAACTCCTCTCCTAGTACTCTTTTAGAAGCTTCAATAGCCCTTGCTGGTAAAAACTTGTTTATATAAGCAGCTAATGGCACTCCAGAATCAGGTTTATATTCTCTAATTAAATCAAATATACCACGTTGTCCAGTCTCTATTTCATCAGTTAGTAATTGTCTATCAAAATTAGGAGCTTCACTACGTCTTTGTACTAATTTATTTGTTATAGGTTTAAACGCATCTATAATATCCATAGCGCCACTTTCACCTTGGTCATTGTATATTTGTTGAACTTTATCAGATGCTTCTTTTGAGAACACAGCTTCTTCAAACACAGCTGTACCACCAGTAGCTTCTCTAACGCCTAAACTTAAACTTCCTTTATGTATACTTTTATTATAATCTTTTAAAAAGTTATAAGCGCTTTGTGCGTCTGTAAAATCAATGTCTGAAAAACCAAAAGTAGCAAAAAGTCTTCTCATAAAGTCTTTTACTTTAGTAAATATACTATCGTTAAATTTTATTTCTTTATTAGCAACGGCGTCTGAAAATATTGTAAAGTATTCACTACGATTAGCATCTACGTCTGATTGTTTGTAGTTTTTACGTATTCTTTCTTTTATTACATTTGTGTTTTCTTCACCTATAATTTGGAAAAAGTTATCAATAGTTGATTGTTCTATTTGCGCTCCGCTAGCTTTTATAATACCGTGTAATAACTCATGGTTACCGACATTATCACCATAAACTTTTGTTTTAGCTCTATTTTTATTAATAACAATTTCGTCATTTTGTATAAAACCAAGCGCTTCAGAAAATATTTGATTTTCTGTATTGTATTTTTGTTTTATTTCTTCTTCAGTTAACTCTGTAAATTTTAAACCATAGAGCTTACTATGTTTTTTAGCAAAAGCCATATTGTCTTGATACTTTCTTTCTGCTATATTTTCTTTTCTTTCTTCTAAAACTTCAGTAGTTGTAGCTTCGTCATCAGCAAGTTCTAGCATTTTTTCAGCAGCCTCTTGTTTTGCTTGAGCTTTTTTACCAAGACCAGTGTAATCGTCTCGCATTTGAATATCAGCTTTAGCAACATCTATATCATCAGCCGTATCAACAAAATCTTTCATTTGGTTATAAGTAACTTTTTCACCATTTAACCTGTATGTAGGTTGCTTTGCAGATTTTAGTGCAGCTAATACATTTACAGGTGCGGTTACTGTGCCTGTTATAGCTTCAAAACCAATTTCAGCAGCATCCATTTCTTGGCCAGCTACAACTCTACCTGCTATTTCACCAGTTGCTCCACCTACAGCCTCAACACCAACACCAGAAGCGCCAGCGGCTAAAATACCTGTCTTACCTACTTTACCAGCTCTAGTTGCTTGAACCGCTCCTTTAGTAGCTACAGCTGCTTTACCAGCTAAACCACCACTAAAACCTTCTATAGCGCCAATAGCTAAACCTCTACCTAAAGCTTTGTTTCTTATTTCTCTACCTTCTGTTTCTAATAAAGCTTTTATATTTTCATCAGTAAACTCTTGGTTTTTTTCTTTTAATCTTGTTTCTATTAGTTCACCAAATGTTAAGGCAGCTTCCATTGAGGT
>Ga0181369_1000158_pt1 | contig 19178 bp, 36 predicted proteins | sample LowvirmetaG_8_FD_130088 | JGI IMG/M metagenome (GOLD analysis project Ga0181369, IMG submission 130088) | Marine viral communities from the Subarctic Pacific Ocean - Lowphox_04 viral metaG | ecosystem: Environmental > Aquatic > Marine > Oceanic | place: Subarctic Pacific Ocean | collected... | reverse complement strand
ATTAAATCGCCTGTAAAGCCCTCTAAGGGCGTTTTAGAGTCTTTTATGTCAGGTCTTATAGGGGTGACTTTAATATAGCTCCAATTTTTTTTTGAGAGGTGCATATATATACATACACGACGCGCCTTCGGAAGGGGGGGTCTATTCCTCGCCATCTGCCTTATTATCGTCTTGCAAACCATTAGACCCATCGAAGCGTTTACGAGTCACGTTAAGAGTGATGCCAGTATCGCCCGTCATTTCCACCGCCTTTAATTTTGGACTGACAAACTCCGCAATCTTGCCCCATGCTTGAATAGATTCTTTTTGGTTTCCTACACTTGGATCACTCTCCGCCAGTTCATCTAACTTAACCGCTTGCTGTGCCATTTTCATAACAGGGTCGAACTGTTCGCCATACATATCCTGCAACCTGTTTAATAGAAACTTGCTGTTCTTATTCATTGAACCTTTAGGTCTCGCCATAGTTTTTAACTCCTACTTGTTTGATATTGCTAAGAATTAATTGATCATATTTTAACCAATTATATCATATATTCCCCTCTTATCGTATTTTAATACCCTTTCGTCGCAAATAGACGATTTCTGCTTGATTTACACATGTAAAGGATTAATATGGGAACCATCAACAGCAAACAACCAATTAGGAGTTACAACAATGATTAACATTAAAGACATAGTAGATAGCGCAATCCAAGCAAACATAGCAGACTATAAAGAATTAGTAGTCAAATATAATCGTTATGGTAGATGGGCAGACAATACCAGCAACAAAAAAGATGCAAGAAACTACCAAGAAATGTCTTGGGGATATTTAAGCGAATTTGACCAAATCAAAAAAACTTTGGTTCGAATATTCCCAGACCACGAACAATACATTAACGACAAACTGATACAGGTAAGAATTTCGTTAGAAAAGTAATTATATCGAGCGCATTAGCAATAGTGCGCTTTATTATAATTATTTAACTTAACTTGGAGATATAACAATGGAAATTACAAACTTTGATAACTTTGCATACTGTGAGACTGTAGGACTAGCTAACTGCTTTAAGGCTTTGAGCGAATTAGCAGGGCATCATTATGTTGATGTTGCGGCTGTGGGATTCAATGATAATAGTGGCTATGTATATATAGCACTTGAGCAAGATGTAACTATTTGCTCGCTACTTGGTCGCGATGTTGAATATCTGGCTCACTGTCCTGCTACTGGCGAGGAGTTTTTCTTTGATAATTATCAAGATGCACTGGATAAAAGCGTTGCACTGTGGGAAGCAGAGGCTAAACACTGGGAGCAAAGCGCATAGTTAATTCATCGAGCCTATTAGCAATAGTAGGCTTTATTGGATTAATTAACTTAACTTAGAGGCAATTAATTATGAGTGAAGATATCAAAAAACAAGTGTTGCATATAGTAAAACAATTAGAAGAGGGCGTAACTTTCGAATACTGCGGAATGAACGCAGAAGAGTATGACCGAGAGCCTGAAGATATTATAAGCGGTTTAGATTATTTAGAAGATGCGCTTGATATTCAATACATAGTAAATGGTGAGGGTGAATATTTAGGGGCGCGGGTGTTGGTTGCGTTTGGTGGACCTAATATATGGATAGACACGCTTAACGAGCGCGTAGAGGGTGCGTGGTGGGGTGACAAATACAACGCGCATTATGTTAATGATGATATGGATATCAACGAAGCATTGCGTATGCTTTGGGAATGTAGCGGGCAACAGTAGGCTTTATTGGATTAATTACACTTAGAGGAAAGACAATGAATACATATATTGAAATAAAAGAGTTGATACCTGTAATACTTGATTTGGGTTGGATTGTTAAAAATGACACTTGGACAGATTGCCCTTATTACATTTATGAGCAACTAGAAGCAGATTACAACTGCGATGCTTTATTTGACTAGAGGATAAATAAAATGACTATATACGATAGAAACTGTAACGCGACTCGATACCTAGCAATTAAGGATATGGAACGCAGAGAAAAACGCAAATCAATTAACGCGCATCTGTGGCTGTTTACCTGTATGGGTTTATATATGTGCTTGATGGTTCAAATAATGAGGTCTGTACTATGAGATATGTTGTTGTATGGTTTACTGATGCGGGGCAACATGCGCTCCGCTTTCCAACCCTTGAGCAAGCGAATAAGTTTAAGGATATTCTAATAGCAGATGAACATGATGAAATATATGTTTCAGAGGTTATAAGCGAGGTTAAAAAGTAACCCTGTAGGTTGGTATACCCTCACCCATTAGACGCGCTTAGAAATCCCTCTAGGCGCGTTTTTTGCGCTTCCAAGTATAGACCTGCCTACTTGCCCTGATATTTATCTCTTAGGTAATTCATAGAGACTGGCAATTCATCACAGCTACCATCTACAACCTCGTTTAATATCCAAATCCCACGCCATGAACCATTGGTTTGAGCAGTCAAATAATCCTCATCGTGTTGGTAGTAGATACCTGAGAACAAGCCTAAAATATTCCTTCCGTCTGCTCTGCGAGCATAGGCAATGTCCCTATCTTGAACGTGTCCCATTACACACGACATCATCTTTTTAGACAGCATATTCCTAGCACTAGAGACTGGTCTGCCCATGATGCCACTGGTGAAGTAATGACTGTAAGCTATCCCATCTATGACTGCTACCTCTAAGAAATCATAGACCTCAAAACCAAACTCGCCTAGCTTGAAATCATGGTAGCCTATCAGACCATCTAGTTTTGGATCGGCTTCAATAGCGCGTTCAATTCGTTGCTCATGGTTTCCGATAGTGAATACCAGTCGTGGATTCCATTGCTTGTGCTTGTTCTTGATGAGTCGCTGTTGTTCTTCTCTGATAGGCTCGATGAATGCTTCCATTGCCCTGATGCCTGACTCAATGTCATCTGTGTAGCGTCTACCCTCAAAGGACTTCTTGCCGATGTCCCATGAACTAAGGCTAGGCATATCAAAATGATCGCCAATATGGATAATAACATCGGGTTTTTTATCAACAGCATATAGTCCTGCCCATCTTAGATGGTCAATAGGTTGGTTAGGTTTAACTTGGGTATCAGGTATTACAAGATGCTTGGTCATTCTCTTACCTCGCGTGGTGTATTATAGTGATTCCAAAAATAAAATCTAATGCTGTTTATTTATACAGTACATACCAAAATGTAATGGTTCGTTGCGGTTACTGGTGAACCAAGCCAGTTACACAGGCTAACGCCTTAACCTAGAGGAGTAATAGTGTTGCAATGACGCCACCGCCAATTACGATTAACTCGGAACGCTTGAACGTGTACTCTTTCTTTAGCCACGCCATTACTTCTTGTCTTGTTTCCCTAAGTTCTGCTTGCGCCTCATCAATAGCTTTATCGGCTGAATCGTGAGCGTCTTTGATTGCTTTTTCTACATTCTTCTTAGGCATGATTTACCCCTTAAAATGGTACATCTTCTGAGATAAAGCTCGCTTGCTTTTGCGGAGCTTCGTTAAATATAACCTTAACATTACCTAGAATGGGCGGTCTTTCTTCACCTGCTTCACGCTCTTCTTTGGTCATGCTTTGCGATATGAACCCATGATTACCATACTGGTCTTCTTCACTTGGGTTGATAAAGGTAGTCAGGTTTACATACTTTGCCACTGACCCATCTTTCTTGGTTACTTCTTTGATGCGCGACTTATCAATCTTTGTCACATCTATAGATACTGAAACACCTATCTTACTCATGTTAAATTCCTCACTTCTGATTTGATTTCCTCTACGGCTAAGCTAATTTGCTCCGCCAGTTTTGCAATGAACTCTTCATCGCGCTCTACCCTTACAATAAAGGGCTTCATATCAGGGTGATAGGACATAAAATCCCACCATTCTCTGCCTGTAATATACAAGCAACCCTGTACCTGAGCATAATGCTTACTCGGACATACGCCCTTTCTACTCCATGCTATGTGGTTCTTTGGGGCAGGGCATTTGAACTCTACCCCACCATCATCATTAACTAATCCATCAGGGCTACAACCGAACTCTCCTGAGTCATCTAGTATAAACCCTACTTCTTCTACGTCAACACCATTCATAAATTCATAGGTTGCTCTGGCTTCAGGCTCTAACTCTGTGCCTCTCTGCATCCACTCATTAACGTAGATAGGCTCACGCTCCCCTGTGATTCTCTCTGCAATCATCTCACTAATATAATCATCAGCAGATGCACTAGGCTTCCCTGCCGTAGTGACTAACTTGCTAAACTGACTGGCACTTGGTCTGCCTAACCTAGCGTCCAACCATTCCTGAGTGCCTTGCTCAGCTTGCAGTATTTGCAATTTTCTTCTCCAACATTGAGATAGCCCTATCATACTGGGCTACTGATAACTCATCAACAGTCTTGCACTTAAACACCTGACAGAACTTCTCAACATCGCTCTCTGTTTTTTCAAGCAACTGTTTTAACTTAGCTGATTGTATCTCAGTAATAGGCGCATCTGATACAGCCAGTGGCAGGTCTTCCCCTGCGTATATGTAATGACCCAACCCAAACATAGCAATACACTTAACTAAGCATCGCATTCTAGCATCACTCACATCTCTTGATGTTGGGTTTACAATAGCTTTATTCCTATGATCCATCACAGGTAGCCACATACGTCTAGTGATACCCTCGATAGTCAACTCTACCTCTACCTCAACAGTACCATTGGGGTCTACATTAGGCTCATCGTAAAAGTAAGTAGCTTCAGGGTAATACTTCATCAGTGTACCCCAAGCATACGCCCATGAAAGGTAACTTAAGTTACCCTTCTTCTCAATATGTTTTGATACGTCAATCGCTGACAGTGTTGTCCATACGTTACTCATCTTTCACTCCTCATAATCTCTAACATTTGATCATCACTATAATATGGTCTGCACTGCTCTTTAGAATACGCATCGCCATAGCCATAGTAATAGTTCTCGTTTTCACATTCTCTGGCAGGATGCCCATGAATGCAGTCATACTCTCCGCGATCATAGTCGCTCATATTATTTAAATCAGACATATCTATACTCCATTTGTGTAATGTGTTCTTCAATATAATCAACAGTCTTCTTGTTGAACTCCGCCATGCAAGCCTCAACTAGCTTGCCTATCTTATCATAGTTTTGCTCAGATACAGCCTCTAAAACCTGACTGTGATAACTTTCTATGATACCCATATCACCTAGATACTCACCAACAAATACCTCTTGCAGTAGAATAGAATCATCGCGCAACAAATCTGTAGTGTATTGCCACGCAGTATCTTCTATCTCTTTACTGGTGCTGTCCATGTTAATCAAAGGGAACTGAGTCTCTGCTTTACTGAAGTTATACTCTTCAAATATGATTGGTCTATCCATTTTGCTTTCCTCTTTTGTGTATGTGTACCGACATATTAGTTAATGTTTACACCCATGTCAATATTTATTTGCAATTTAATTTACATTAGTGTATGATGGCATTTCACAAACACGAATGAGGAAGTCAAAAATGAGTAAATTTTTACAGCAAGTCCATAAGCGTATGGGCAAAAAGAGAATGCAGTTTGTTAGCAACATAGAAGACCACGATGTAATGATTGTGGATTTAGAAGATGGGTACGTTAATCCAAATCAAAATGAGTTCTCTTGGGTATATGGAAACGATTGGGAAAGCCCGCTTTATGTTGTTTTTGAAGATTTAAAGTATTGGCTAGACTGCGTTGTGTATGACCCAGAGCATTGGGAAATAATGACTGGCAATAAGATGACTAAATAGGAGACATCATGGATATTAACAAATCGTTAGACTTTTACATGACTACACACCGCATGACCCAAGCTGATATAGCTAGAGAGGGTGGACTATCCCCTGCTACTGTTAGTTTGATAAGAAACAACCATCGCGACCCAAGCTGTTCTACACTGGTGGCACTGTCTGATCTATTCCAAGTGCCAGTCAGCGAGTTTATTAGGGCAGGTGAACATGGATAAGAAAGGTTACTACGCAATCATCCCTGCTAACGTCAGATACGATGAGAGTCTAACACCTAACGCTAAACTTTTATATGGTGAGATCACTGCACTTTGCAATGAGAAAGGATATTGTTGGGCAACTAATGGATACTTTGCAGAACTATATAACGTCAGTAAGGTTTCTATCAGTAAGTGGATAGGTAGTCTTAAAGACGCAGGCTACGTCAGCATTGAGATGGAGCAGGATAGGGGTACTAAACAAATCTTAAATAGGTATATAAGATTACTTAATGGGGGTATTAAAGAAAAGTTAAATACCCCACAAAGAAAAGTTAAAGACCCTATTAAAGAAAAGTTTAAGGATAATAATACAGTTAATACTACATCTAATATTACAGTTAATAATATAGATCATTTTGAATCATTCTGGACTGTTTACCCAAGAAAGGTTGGCAAGGCACAAGCTAAGAAAGCATGGGATAAACTTAATCTTAATGACAATACTGTAATGTTGATAGCTGAGAACATTGCATTGAGGATTAAACATGGCGAGTGGAGTGATGCGAACAAAACATTCATTCCCCATGCGTCAACTTATCTAAACAATGCAAGGTGGGAAGATGAGGTTGAAGCCCCTACACTAACTAAGGTGGCGAAAAAACCTGATCAAATAAAGAAACGCGATATTGAACTCGCATTAACCGATAGATCATGGGCTAACTAGGAGTACACAATGACACAAGTAGAGAGAGTATTAAAATATTTAGAAGATGGTAAGAAGCTAACCTGCCTGAATGCGTTTGAGGAACTGGGCATCACACAGGTGGCGGCTAGAATCTTTGAGTTGAAAGAACAGGGTCACGACATAAAGACTGACCGCAAGAGTGTAACCAATCGCTACAATGAGAAGTGTAGTGTAGCTGAATACTACATGGAGAATTGATATGAGTCAGTATTGGGTAGCAAAAGAGATTGATATAAATTGTCCGAAATGCGGTGATGTTTTAAGTAGTAGACAAGAACCATCTGATGACCCTGACTATGAGTTTTATATTGAAGCAGGTTGCATTGAATGTTGTACTTTAATTCAGCATAAGTATCCTACTGAACAGTATCAGAAAAAAGTACACGATTATCTTTTAAACAGTAATGAGTGGATAGAGCCAAATGAATAGAAAAAAACATGGCGGTGAAAATCTGTATAAGTTTGTGGGAACTACTACTGACAAGTTTATCAAAGGCGATTCATACACTTATCGTGAGTTAGCAGAAAAAACTGGTCTTGCCATTGCCACATTAAGGACTAGAATGGGGCATATTGAGGGCAAGGTTATTACAGATCAGGTGATTGCCCCTAAAAGAAAACCATTTTGCAGGGCAGATGGCACTAATTACAGTGGTGCTGTTGTCATACCTGATAGATGTGAGACTGAATCTGAGAAGATGATGAACAAATATTTAAGGATGTGCCTATGAATGGTTCTGCGTGGACAGTCAACTGCCCTAAAAAGCTATCTATGTACACTGAGTTTGTTAAACAGATGTATGAGAAGCACAAGTACGTTACGTTTGAGTACAAGATAGGCAAGCCTAGAAGCATCAAACAAAACAATGCTATGTGGGTGTTCTGTAAGGAGATAGCCAAAAGGTGTAACGATGCAGGGTTTCCTTGTGTAATCACAAGCCCAGTATTGAGCAAGCCTATTGAATGCCCTTGGACTGACCGCAGTGTGATGGACTTGATATGGATGACAGTTCAAAGAGCCATGTATCCTAACAAGGATGAAAGCAGTAGGCAGTTGTCCACAGATGAAGTACCATTGGTAGCTGAAACAATAACCAGACACTTGGCAGAACAATATGGACTTTATGTATCATTCCCTACAAAGGATTTTAAGAATGGCAATAAAACGTGATGCGGCAGACAAATGGTTTAGTGATGTAGTCAGGAAGAAAGCAGGTCATGTGTGTGAAAGCTGTGGCAAGGTAGAGGGTAGAATGGAATGCGCCCACATCTATGGTAGGTCTGCTAAGTCAGTCAGGTGGTCAATGGATAACGCTGTATGTCTATGTCACTACTGCCACATGAAGTTTACTGCTAACCCACTGGAGTTTACTAAGTGGCTAGAGGAGACGCTAGGTCAGGGACACATGGAAATGTTGAGAGAGAAGTGGCAGGTCTTAATGAAGACTAACAAGTTGTTGAGAAAAGAAATAGCAAAGCATTACAGGGAAGAGTTTAAGAAGATGGATGAAGATGAAAACTACGAACCAATCAGTTATAACTGAGGTGTAATATGAGTGATCAAATATTAGGCATTATGTTTGACAAGATAGACCAGTATGGGTTGACTGAGATACGAGAAGAGTTAATAAATGTAATGAGTGCGGCTGTCTATAGCAATGCTAGTGGGTACGCTAGATATGAAATAGTTAAGTTATGGGACTTGGTTGAAGAAGAGATAGCTAAACAATCTGAACCACCGACTGAAGAGCAGTTGAGCCTTGAGCATCCTGAGATGTTTGATGAAGAATAATTTATTCCCCTAGTAGGTCTTTGCCCCATGAAATTGGGGCTTTTTTTTGTTATAATAGGTCAATGTCTAAGTCCCTATTAAAACGTATTGGCGTATCTGGTTATAACAAACCTAAACGCACACCTAAGCACCCTACTAAGTCTCATGTTGTAGTAGCTAAAGAGGGTGATAAGGTAAAGACTATAAGGTTTGGACAGCAAGGTGTTCGTGGTGCAGGCAAGAAGCCAATGACCGCTAAAGATAAGGCTAGACGTAAATCATTCAAGGCTAGACATAGAAAGAACATATCTAAAGGTAAGATGTCTGCCGCATACTGGGCTAACAAAGTTAAATGGTAGGAGAATACTATGCCACAAGGTACTGGAACATACGGGTCGCAAGTAGGTAGACCAAAAAAGAAAAAGAAAAAGTCATTATTAGGAATGGGCAATGGCAGTAAACGCGGCAGGTAATTACACTAAGCCAACCATGCGTAAGAACCTGTTTAACAGAATTAAAGCAGGTAACAAGGGTGGTAGTTCAGGGCAATGGTCAGCGCGTAAGGCGCAGATGCTTGCTCGTATGTACAAAGCTAAAGGTGGTGGGTACAAGTAATGCTTGCTAAATCACAGCGTAGCCTAAAGAAGTGGACTAAGCAGGATTGGGGTACTAAATCAGGTAAGCCCAGTACGCAGGGTTCAGAGGCTACAGGGGAAAGATATCTTCCTAGAAAGGCTAGACAAGCCCTATCACCACAAGAGTATGCCGCTACATCAGCAAAGAAAAGAAGAGATACTGCCGCAGGTAAGCAGTTTAGCTCTCAACCCAAGAAGATCAGAAAGAAAACCAGACGCAAATCTTTACTAGCTTAGTATTGCCAGACCACTGGTGTAGTTTCTCGAATGTCTACATGGATGAATGTCTTAGCAACACCTACTCCAGTAAACCCTAGACGCATTGCCTCACTAACAATCTTGTATCTCTCTGCACCATTAGCTACCATGATGTCTGCCGCTATACCTTGTGCATGTGTACCTGCTTTAGACTTACGCGCCTCAATGGGATGTGATGGATCACGATAGCCAGATGATATGTTAAATGAGAAACCACAGGCTTCTCTCAACTCATCTAACTTATGGATGAACTCTTCTTTCATCTCATTTTTGCCAGTACACTGACAGTCAAACTCACTCAACTTAAAATACTTAAACATTATTCACCTCGATATGGGTTAGCTAAAAAGTCCATGCCCTGCCAGAGTGCCTCTACTTCCTTGTCAATCTTGTCTAGCTTACCCTGTATCTTATCACTATTCTCTGTAGCAAGTTTAGCTTTTTCAACAGTCACCTGCATCTCTGTAACTAACTTCTCTACATCAACTACTCTTTCCTGTAAGGCTATCAATTCCTTTTGACGCTCCATAATAGTCTCAAGATTACTACCTAACCCAACTAACTGCTCTTGCATCTCAGTTGTATCAGGTATCTGTATAGCCTCTACAGTTTCTAGCCTTGAGTACAAACTACTGGCTGTCCATACAGTACCACCAATACTTGTACCTATCGTCAGGACTATAGCAATCCACACACCTTTAAGTTTAGTGCCACCTATATTAACCTCTGTGTCAGCAAGCATTAATATTCCTCACAGTAGAAACATTCAACAGTAGGTCCAGTCTGGTAGAAGTCACCCTCTTGACCTGCACCCAACACATCAGCCGCACTTACAAATGCGCCCTCTAAACTGTACATCATAACTACGTTAGTGGTGTGGAATGTCAAAGAAGCATACCCTGTAGACGAATCAAATGACGCATCATAAGCATTCATAAAGTCTTCACCCATCATGTCTACTTCAGCCTGCATATCCTGTACCAAAACCTCATCATTCTGTACTGCAACAAAGGCGGCAAAGGTTTGGGCTGTCTCTTCTACAGTATCTAAGGACTCATTATACACATCAACGTGTACATCAGTTATCTCAACGTCATTGTTAGCAATGAATGACTGTATCTCCTGCGCTTGTACAGCATCACCACTTTCCTGAACCTCTTCAGCCATGTCATTAACTGTGACTGCTGTTATAAGTACCTCTGACGCGCCCACAAATGCGCTTATAGCTGTGTTAAGCTCAACCCTAGCCTCATCTACCTGTTCGTCTACAAACTCGTTAGCGGACATTGTATACACTGCTTCTGTTGTCATTTGTAAAGCATTGTTATAGGCTTGTGCTTGCTCGTAAGTTAGCTTGCTGTCATCAACTTCACTATCAGGGGAAATTAATCCTTGCTCAGATAATGTTTGTAAGGCTGATACTCTTTGTATACCCTGATCAAATGTGTCTACGATGCTCTGACTAGTATTAACTAGGTTAGTTACATCAAGACTCTGGGCGGAAACGCTCAGACACGCTAAGATTGTCGCTAGTATCTTCTTCATTTACTTCTACTCCTATGCCTAGTAGTTGATTGTAGTGTGTTTCTTTCTTTTTGTAGTCAGGAATAAATAATGTCGGGTTATTCTTCATGGCTATAAAAGCATTCTTACCAAATACCATACGACCATTAACTAATATGGGGCATGGTGTTCCTGCAATAAACATGGCTGTCCAATTGTTGATGTTCTGACACATTCTAGACACTGACGCTATAGACATTCCCATGTCCTTTAAAACCTTACTATCTTTTCTTCTGTTACATTCTTCATCTTGAACATAACGCCCACCATTGATACCAAGAACATCTATCTGCATACCACCACTGGCTGATCGCAAGCAAGTATCATTGCCTGATGACATAAGTGATGGTGCTATAGCGGTGTTTACAGGATTGGGTTTGCCACTGCCTGCTCCTATGTTTTGCGTTGTTGTGCTAGTTGTATTGTTATTACTGTTCACTGTAGAGTCTTGCGTGTTGTTATTCAGATCGCCATTCTGTTGGCTGTCTGACGCATACACTGATACAGAAAATAACAGTAAAAGTAATAGTCTCACTTACGCAAACTCATTAACTTAGACACGCCCTTAATGCCAAAAGAACTAGATATAGCTATAAACAACAACATTTGATACCACTCAGGCAGTCCAGACAAAGCAATAAATCCATCTTCTACTCTATCCACAATCTCTGGATCACCTACAACAATGGAGTAACCAATCATAAATATAGGCACAGATAATACTATGGTCCAAAACTCATCTTTCCAAGAGTTAGCAGAAGCATCAGCCATTTTAGATTCCCAGTCACTATCACTTTGTATAACTTTCATCTTAGCTTCATGTTTAGCTTGCTTCTCTTCTGCCTTGTTTTTTAAGAATCCACCTGCAAGATTTGCTACTGGTCCTATTAACGATTGCCACATACTACGCTCCAATCAGTTTCATCATACTGCCAATCCCAAGAGAATCCCCAACTAACACAACTGCGCCACCTAAAGCTAACCACTTAATCTGTAGTAAAGACTTGTTAATATTGTGTAACTCATCTCTTAACTCAGACGTAGCGTTATGCAGTCTTGTCAGTTGACTTGAATGATTATCTACACGCCATTCCAATTTGCTTACCCTTGGTTCTAATTCGCCCATTACTTTTCCTCAGAAAAACTTTCCTTTATTGAATTAGCATACGCATTTATAAGAACATTAACCTCTTGTGATCGCATATCTAATTGACTTAGTTCAGCGCGTAATGCATTGATTCTTTGCACCTGTACAATCTGACCTTCATCTAAGTCTTCTTCCATATATTCTTTGTCATCTATTGTAATCATTACCAAGGTGTCCCTACGATAATTGTTGGAGATGCCTGTTCAGCTAGGTCAGCATCAAGAGAGGCTTCTAGTGCAGTTGTATCTAATGCACCTTGCACCCATGCGATTACGTCTGCTTCAGTTAAAGCATCATAAGCTGTGTAGCCATCAGCGTCAGCGTCAGGAGTAAAGCTTACAGTACCGTATGAAGTAGCTACGTTCTCACCAGAGGCTTTGTTCACTTGCCAATGTGCTACGATAACACCACCGTCTGTGTTGCTTTCTAATGTTGATATTGTAAAGTTCATTTAGTTTTTCTCCAGTTCTGTTATACGAGCCTCTAGCTCTTGTATTGTTTTAACTAATAGTGGGACTATTTTAGCTTGGTCTATGCCTTGATAATCAGGATTACCGTCAGCATCTACAGCATCCTTCTCGCCTGTTACAGCATCAGGTACTTGTTCAGCTAACTCATGCGCTAAGAAACCATCTGTTCTTTCGCTTGAACCTATCCATTTAAAATTACAGGGTTTAAGAGAAAGTAATCTAGCAGTTGCGTTAGGCACATCTTGTATGTCCTCTTTAAGCCTGTAGTCAGATGTGGTTACATATTGTGTAGCATTGGCACTTGTTGTAATTTTACCTTTCGTAGTTCCGCTTGCTGTTGCAAATACAATGTTATTCCAAGGAGTGCTTGTACTATTGCTCCACCCCTTCATTGTAAGGGTGGGCATATAAGGGTTGTTATTGGCTAAGATATTACCGTTGGTATTTGTTACATCTAAGAACTTACCTGTACCAGTTATCTCATTACCATTAATATCTAAATCACCACCTAGCTGTGGAGATGTGTCAGATACTATGTCAAACATATGCAATTTTGGCGTTACATATGAAATACCAGTTGGGTCTGTGGTTGTATTAATAATAGTAGCGTTCTTAATAGCATCAATGCTACCTGTGTCATCAGAACAACTATATATTTCTACGCCAGAATAATCTTCAGGCACTTTAACGTAAAGCTCATTAAGTGCTCCATGCTTGAAGCCAAACTGTAAAGAACCTGAGCCAACCTCATAACCAGTTACGTCTAAGTCATAAACATTATTCGAGCCACCATCATCTTTTGTGTGCAAGTAAACCATATAGTCTACGTGACTTTCCAAAGATTCTGAGTTTACATACCCTTTGACATTTAACTGGTAATATTTGCTTGCGCTATTAGTTGCTTTAGAAAGTAAGATTTTTATCCATCTTTCTTCTGGAGTAGCACCTGAACTAGTTCCCCAAATTTTACCCACCACACCGCCATAAACTGCTGTCGTGTCAAACCAAACCTTTTGGTCTATTACTCCCATTTCGCCATCAGAGTATATTCTCATGTCGTTACCCGCACCAAACTGGATAACTTCTTGATTTAATGCTCCATTAGCGTCACCTACAAGTATTTGTTTGCCGTTTACATCTAAGTCACCACCTAGCTGTGGGCTTGTGTCAGCAACTACTGATGCTATACCACCCGCAGGTAAGTTAGTTAAATTAGAGCCATCACCTGTAAAGGATGTAGCTGTTACGTTGCCTGATGAGTCAACTCTCATCCTTTCATTACTACCACTCTTTATAACAAAGTCTGGCAATCCTGTAGAAGCACTTGCATGTAGACCATAAATACCGTTTGTATCATCTAAGAAAAAGTCTGCTCTTCGATTATTCGATGATTCATTGGCATATAAATTAACTCCAACAACATCTCCATTGGTTTGTGACTGTATGAACACGCCTTTATTAATTCCAGAAGGAGTTTGCTTTGCAGTACCACCAATTAAAACATTCCCTGATGAGTCAATACGCAGTGATTCTGTATCGCCTGTATCTATTCTTAAAGCATCGCCAATAGCCCCTACTAAAACTGCTGTATCTGACGAAGTTGTATTATCTTGTAGACTGATATATCCACCTGTGTCAGATGACTCAAAGTTAGCTACAATGTCTGTTGTTCCACCTCTAACATCCAAGGCTCTAATAGGACTAGTAGTACCTATACCTACGTTGCCCCCATTTAGATAAGAATTGCCATCTGAATTAATTTTAGTGGTTAGGACATTAGACCCATCAATTAATTCTAAAACACCATCATAATTAACACTCATTAGTCTTGCCCTATCCCTTAGAGCGGTGTTTCCGTCACTTCCCCATTGAACACGAATAGCCGAATTGCCGTTTGCCTCTGCTTCTTGTACAAAAGTCTCACCCTTAACTGTTAAAGGAGCATCAGGAGCAGTAGTACCTATACCTAACCTTTCGGCACTGGCATCCCAGAAGAACTTAGGCGTTGTACCAGTATCCTCAAAGAAACTAATGTCACCATTATTAGCAATCTTTATTCTGTTCTGTTGTGTGTCAAAGTCATCGCTAGAAGTTCTACCTATAAAGCTACCACCAGAGTTTCTAAACTCAAAGTTATTGTCTGTAGTGTCTGTTTCTTTAAAGCGTAATCTAGGAGTACCTGATTCTATACTAACGATGCCACTAGAAGTTATAGCACCGCTAGAAGCTATATTACCTACGACATCTAGCTTAGCATTAGGACTACCAGTACCTATACCTACGTTGCCTGCCGCCTCACAAAGAGTAACATTACCATTATGCTTTAGTTTAAGTTCAGCACTGTTACTACCTACATAGGTTAGTAGAAAATCAGCATCAGCATTGTCGTTTCCAAAATACCCTTTTACTATTTCATTTGTATTTCTTACTGCAAACCCAGAAGTATCTCCACCAGTGCCTTTAATGTCTAATTGTGATGTAGGATTAGTCCTACCTATACCTACATTGCCTGAGTTGTAGTAAATGTTAGAACCAGAAGTAGTCCACTGTGATGAGCCACCTGCATTTATAGTAGTAGTTAATGTGCCACCATCTTGCTGTGTAAGCGTAAGGGTATTACCAGAGTAATTAACCCCTGTAATGTGGTTGTTATATGCAGTATCCCAATTACTATTGTTGTAGCCTGTAGCAGTAATAGTTCCTGTAACGCTTATCCCTGTGTTAGTAGTAGCTAACTTAGGGCTGTCATCGTAGTGTAAGGTTACTGCACCATCAGCTATACCACTGATATACTTGCCCCCATCAGTATCAGCTAACGATAGATTTTCACCACGTATACTTAATCCACCTGCTCCTGATTCTTTGATTAAAGTCTCACCTAAGAAGTTGTAGATTTCTAACTGATTACTTGCGCCTACAGTAAGCCTAGCATTTCCTAGGTTTAGGTTACCAGTAAGTGACCCACCAGTTAGAGGAAGATAGGGCGTATGTGATGCAGTAATAGTGCCACCATCTTGTTGACCTAACGTGAGCGTAGAGCCACTGAATGAAGCAGAGTTTATTTTGTCATTGTATGCCGCATCCCAGTTAGACTGATTATTGCTTGTAGCTTCAGGGTCGCCTGTAGAAGCGTTAAATGCTAACAGCTTGCCTTTACGCGCATCCTTTAATGGTAGCTCCATAGAAGATGTTGTTACGTCAGTATCTTGTAAACGAAGGCTACGATTGATTGCTGTCTGCTGTTGGTTAGTAGAATGCCATAGACGATCAAAGTCATTGTTGACAGTTGACGCTAAAAACGCACCGCTAGGCTGATAGTTAGTGTCTCTATCTAAATCCATTGCCATAACAATGTTGATTATTGCTCCCTGTGTAGGGTGTATAGGGTTATTATTAGCGTCTACCAAAGTAAACGTAATAGTACCGCCAGAAGCATTGTCTACATTTTGTACAGTGTAGTGTGTATTTAAGGTCTGCTTGACACCATTAAGGTATACATCGACATCAGCCGCATCATTAAGCTGAAACGTATAGTTGTATACACTCTGGGCTGAACCTGCTGTGTAATCGTTTCTAGTTGTGTTTGCTGTAACTGTCATAGTATCCTCTTAATCTTGCACAAATTCTGGTGCTAATTCACCTTGTTTCCACCACTGATCTTGACCAAATTCAGTTTGTCGTTGTCTTGCCATCTTTCTTAATGTTTTTTCTCTATTAGGGTCTACTTCTTGCCTGAATGCTTCTATTAGGTTGTCAGTAAATATCTGCGTATACCATGTATCTGGCGTTAAGCCTTTTATTAAATTTACACCTTCGCCCAATATGTTCGTTTCATCGCCTTTGATGGCTTCTTTAATATTTCCAAGTGTCAAATCGTGTATTTTCATAGCAGTTCCGCCCTGTACACCTACGATAGAATCAGCAAGGGACTGCCCATACTTTCTTGTATCAGCAATAAAAAAGTCTGCAAACAATGAGCCTGCGCCACCTTTTACAAATGCGTCTCTAATAAATGTAGCATCAACATTTCTTGCATCACGCCCTCTAGACATTTCTGTTGCTTGTAATGATAAACCACCCATCATAGTAGAGCCTGCCGCAAAAGTAGTTAGATACGATATTCTGCCACCCATTGTTGCTTGTGACATACCACGCATCCAGTGATTCATAGCTACAGTTATAGGAAATGATTTAATCTGCATAACACTTCGCACAGCCTGACCTATTCCTGTGCCTCTTTGTGTGCCTGCTGTAGTAACTGCTTGCGTTCTAGCATCCATAGTAGGGGTAGCGTATTCCATTTCTTGCAGTATCATTCTGTGAAATTTAGTGCTTTTATCTAGAGTAACATTAGCAAACTTTGCACCCTTGTAGTCAATAACTTCAGTTTTTCTAAACGCATCCCAGTCTTCTTTATTAATGCCATAACGCTCTAACACTTCTTTAAACTCAAGGTCATCAAAAGATTTTTTGAAGCTATCAGACAACATCCCTGCAAACTCCATGGTAAAACCTTTTTGCATAGCCTGTGTCCAAGCCTCTAGCCCTGATGCCCGCAATGTGATTTCAGCAACTTTTGCTGTTACTCCAGTACCATATGTGTCAGAATATTTATTAAGGCTGTGCGCTCTACCCATAGTTGTATCAATAACAAAACCCATTCTAGCTAATACATTGCGAGCTTCTTCGCCACCACCTGCGGCTTGATCTTTTAATAATTGTGCTTGGCGCATAAATACTTTAGTAGCACTCATTTTGTTATACTTAGCTGTAATGGTAGCTGTAGCAACATCTGTAAATGATGCTAATACCGCACTACCTAGCTTAGATGCTACTTCAATATTACGCCATCCTTGCATAACGTCAGCTATTCCAGTTACTTGACCGCCATTCACTTCACCGCTAATAACTTTATATAAGTTATCGTAATACTGTAAACTAGCACCAGAAATAGGCTTATCATTTTTAACAGACTCTCTCACTGCATACGACTTTAATGCTTCATACATATTTCTAGGGTTTGTGCCTAACACCTCTACAAGTGCAATATCACTAGCCTTGCTTTGTATGTGATCAGTAAGTGTAGTAAATATATCGCCTCTGCCAAATCTGTTTTGATACTGTATCCAAGAGTTACCATCTTTAAAATACAAAAATCTTTTTTCGCTACCTCTGCGCGACAGCTTACTGCCCATGCCTCTAGGCGCGCCTAACTCTGGTGCTTTATTCATGCCGCCAGATTTAATTGTTTGATAGGTATATCTTAATCCCTCTTCAAACTGTACATCATCTAAAGTTTTGCCTGCATCATCAAGCATTTTGCTTCTATCGAGCAGTGGCTTAATGTAATCAACCCATTCATCTTCAGACAGCTTACTAACTCTTTGCATATCGTGGTGTTGTGGCAATAACCAATCTTCATTCTTGCTTACACTACCACCTGACTCATTAAACTTTGCTCGCATATTTTCAGTTACTGCGCGCCAATCTTTTGCAATTTGCATTATTTTAGGATCGCCTACATCTTCCCCATAAACAGCCCTGACAAATTTATCAAGTGCATCTTTATCTTGTGTAAGCCCAAATGTTTTGGTGCTAAACTTTTCTAATCCATTAGCCCACTCTGCAAGAAATCGTTTTGTGTAGACTTTTTGCATAAAATCCACATTTGCATACTTAGCCTTACCTGTTATATCTTTGCCCATCAAAGATGCTAGTCCAGTACCAAGCCCATCAGGATGTGTAGCCATAGCGTCAATAGCATTAGATATGCGTATAGCATCTACAACCTTCTCCCTGCGCTCACGCGATAATTTGTCAGCAATATCCCTAATTACTTGCGCTTGGTCAGGTGCGTCAAGTATTTCATCAGCCATTTTTTGACTGATCTTTTTTTCTTTAACAGCAACATTTATACAGTAATCAAAACTAGACACGCGAACACCTCATTATTGATTCAAGACCCTCAAGGTCATCGTCTATAGCTTTAACTATATCATCTACAGGTTTAAGAGTTACCGCTCCATCGTCAGCTAGTTCAATAGCTAACTTGTTTTCTAATGTATTGTAGATAGCTACTTCCTCGTTGTATGCTTTATTAAACCCTGCTTCAGATAGTGCCGCATCTTGTAGCCCAGTAGTATTAGCTTTAGGCGCAGGCGGTTTAGCCTTTGGTATATATTCTTCTGGCTTAACTGTATAAGTTTCTATAGCTTCTCTTACAGCCTCATTGTTTTCGAGGATGCGTAAATCTTTTTCTATATTAGATTTAAACAAGTCTTTAAATACAGACTCAACATCATCAGCAGTTTCTAACCTGTTTATAATTTGATCAATTTCTTTTGCATTAGCACTATCAGCATCTAGCGTCTTTAACTTGTCTCTAAGCGATTGTATTGCGATTTGACGCGCTTTATCAATAGACTTGATAGTACCATTAGTAAAACCCTCAAACGCCTCTAACGCCAATTCCTCGGCTCTAAAGCCCTTTTGCAATCTTAGGTTTTCAGCTAACTTTTCAATAGTGTATACAGACTCAGTTGCAGGCTTGCTATTTTGCTGTACCCAGTCATCTAACTCTTTTTGTACTTTTGCATCGAGTTTAGGTACT
>Ga0181369_1000157_pt1 | contig 19209 bp, 17 predicted proteins | sample LowvirmetaG_8_FD_130088 | JGI IMG/M metagenome (GOLD analysis project Ga0181369, IMG submission 130088) | Marine viral communities from the Subarctic Pacific Ocean - Lowphox_04 viral metaG | ecosystem: Environmental > Aquatic > Marine > Oceanic | place: Subarctic Pacific Ocean | collected... | reverse complement strand
GGTACATACATCCTCTATCGCTTTTTCTAAATATCTTTCACCGTAAATGTATGCAACTTTTATCGCATTCCATTCAAAGAAAGGATAAGAATTGTTAAAGTATATTATACCCATTTCCGAGTCAAACCACCAATCACGAAGTCTTGCTTGGTCACCACTGCTACTACCACCCTGTAAATCTATTTTAAAAATATGTTGAGTTAAAAGACCACTAGTGGGCGGAGTACCGCCCGGTGTAACTGTAGTACAACCGGTAAAAGATGTGGTTGTTTTACTTGTGTAACGAATAATAAATCCACCATATTCAACAACCCCTGCTTCGGCAAAACCGGCGGTACTATCCACATCAATAACACCGTTGTTACCCCCAAAAGAGCCACTTCTTCCGCTAACATTTGCAGTAAGTCTTTCAGTTTGTTTAATTTCTATTTCACTTGAATCTGTGACAATAGTACAAGTTTCTCCGGCTTTGGTTGCCCTCATACTTGTAACTTTTACTGTACCTGTACCATAATCGGCATTAGCACTTGCTAAAAATTCATCACAAGTTCTAGTATAATCAGTTCCGCTTAAATTACCCGCTAAAGTAAATGTTGGGGTAAAAAATACCTCTTGTTTTCTTGTTCTTGCATCTTTATTAATTAAGTTAGCAAGACTTTGAGCAGATGTAATTTTATCAAACCCTACATCCCAAGTGCCTGTAGTTTCAGTTAATATTGCTTGTAATTTTCCACTTGTACCGTTACCCGGAGATAATACAATATTTTTATTATGTAATGCTCTTACATTTTCCGGTAAATGTATCCTCGCTTCTGCCCCACCAATCTCACGATAATCGTCACCTTGCCATAATTCAAGGCGTAATATCTGCTGTACATTACGGAAAAGTAACGGCGCAGTTCCTACATAATCTGTATAGTATCTTCTACGGTATGGTTTGTAGGTATCAAAATTAATATATTCTGCTACTACAAGATATGGTCGCCAAGCATTGTGGGTTATATTGTCTATTTTATCTTGCATCTTTAGAATTACTTTGTCCACTTTATCTTTAGTTAATCCTCTATTTCTACCATTAGTAAATGATGCTTGGTTTTGTACATACGCATTATCAGCAAGTTCATAATTAGCATGAGTAAAAGAACCGGTAAATGCAAGTTTTACACCACTAGCCGAAGATGAAATAGCAGTAATTGTTTTATTTACACCCAAAGGGTCAGCATCCGAATAGATAAGTATACTATCTCCTACACTAAAACCGTCGTTTCTGTAATCTCCACCGGTGATAAATACACCATCGGACACACTATCTGCGCTTACAAGTATCGCTTCACTTGGTCCAATATCAAGTAGGTCTGCTACTTTTTGAGCCGTAGTATACACCGTTGCTGTGGGGTCAAAAGGTCGGGTTTCTACCTCGCCCGGTGAAAATACTTTCGGCATACATTAGACCCCCCTCACCAAGATTGTTTCAATACACTCCAAGCATCACGCATAATTACATTACGAGAAGTCATGATACGACGCATGTGTTCAGCCTCTTTATCGGGATTGAAAGTATCAGTTCTATCTCTTTGAACACTATTGTCCGAACCAAAGGGTTTTTTCAAATCTTCATCAAACTCTTGTTCTGCTAACATTTCTTCTACATCTTTTCCTGTTATTCCCTCAAATTGACTATCAATAGCGGCTTGCTCACCTGCTACATCGGGCATAGAAAGTGATTCTTCGAGGTTTTGCCCCTCAAAAGGTACTCTTTCGCCCATGAATTTGATATTATGGGCTTCGGGATTGGCTACCATGTCACGCATGAGTTTGTCACGAGAAGAAGTAAATTGGTCACCACTTGCATCTCCACCTGCACCTCTTAGTTCATTTGCCGCCATACGATTAGCAAACTGTTGTAGACGAAGTTCTTGTCCATCCGGTGTAAGCACTTTTTGTCTGTGTGGTTTCATTGGCATCTTGATTAAAATTCTACTCATAATATTACATCCTGTTTTCTTCATCTCTATGTCCTAGATTGTATTCCATTGGTTTGTCACATGTGGCACATGTTGCTCTCCACATAAAATGTAGAAAGCCGCAGTGTGTACATCTTGTTCCCGAACCGATGTTAAGTATATCACCTATATTTTTATTGCGATTTCGTTGTTGAGATGTAACACCCTTTAGTGGATGTTCACTGTCTGCTACAACGGCTGAATCTGTGTCTAACTTGACACCTTGCTTACTCGCTCTCACTAAGTCGCTAAGGTCTAATTTTTGTAAATCAAACCCCATTTAACCACCTCAAGATGTGGTCACGAATATGTAAATATTACCAAGTATTACATGTGGGTCTGCTGACACAGGGGCATTAGCACCTATTGCCGTTACAATAGCAGTTTGTACTTCGGTTCTTTTAGTAGCATCATTAAAGTCTGCCTGTGCAAACGGACCAAGTATTGTGCATGTTTTAGTCAATTAAATCAACTCTTAATCAACGAGTGCCAATAACCATCCACAATCCACCAACAGTGGGGGCGGTTTTCATTTGACTTGAAATTACAAAAGTTGTTGGGGATGTTGATACTTGTTTCATAGCCATATCTCGTATGTAGATTTGAACAAAATCGTCGTTATTTTCGTTGCCGCCACCGCCACCGTCAAGGATTCCTGCTTCTCCGTCGGGAATTAAAAAGAATTGCCTGTCGGGAAAATCTGTCATTTGAACAGTACAAAAGTCAATATTCGATAAAAGGCCATCTAATTGTATAGTTTCTTGGAGTCCGGGTGTATATGTTCCTGTAATAATTATTTTATTCCCAATTACTGTCGGTCTTTCATCTATTGTATGTGCCATTATTCTTCACTTCCTGTTTCTGTGGTATCTTCTTCTTCACTTAAAACTTCCTCAACTACAGGTGGATTCAAGTGAGATTTTACTAATTCTAAAGCGGCGGTCTTTGTTAGATAACCTGCGCCTGTTTTAATTCCATTGTCTTTGAGCCATTTTAGAATATCTTTTCTAGCCCATGCTACATCCGGTATACCGTCATCTTTCAAATCAACAGTTTCTCCTTCATCACCTTCGATAAGGAAGTTTTTACTATCCAAAGAATGCCTATGAATATTAAGCCACTCTTGAGATACTTCTTCTGCTTTACCCCTAATCCAAACACCTTTACTATCTGTTCTACGGGATTCGTAATAAATCCCTCTATAGGTTACTGTAGGCACTTAGCCCACCTCACATTAGTAGTACTGTTAGGTCACTGTCTGCGGCGGCGTTAGATGGTGTTAGGTTAATCTTTAGAGGGTCTGTTCCATCAATTGTTCCTACAATTGTATGTGCTACTCTATCATTTCTACCTACTATTGCAATAACTTTGCTCACAGGTGTTCCGTCTTGACCATCTGTTGAAGTTGTGTCAGTCGAAAAAGTAATGTGACCACCTGCGGCGGCTTTTGCTTGAACTCTTACTGTTACCATTCGCATTGAACCACCGGCGTTGTTGATAGTGTTATCATTGGTAGCGGTGAAACCTGTTAGTGAACCCGGATAAGCACCTGCCGTACCTGCCGCACCGTCAAGCCATCGGGTTTCATCAACTAGAGAGCCTGTTCTCATGTCTAGGTCAAGTAAAATATCTACATTGTCTATTCCTGTGTTATCTGCTGTTACTGTTAGTCCTTTTCTTGTATCTGTTATTCCCATGTTTAATCATCTCCTTAATATTTTTTCTCCATTAATCCTCACTGTAGGTCACGAATCGAACCATGTCCTCCAAAGAAAGTTGTCCAAAGTTCTCCCATTGAACGGTACATACCCTCTTGTCCTAGACGGTTAATAGCGAATGGGTCACCGGTTTCGATACCGGATTCAAAGTATTGAGTTGGTATAGCAGTTGAGAAATATGTGTAATCAGTATCTAAGAAGTACATACGGGAAATACCGTCTTTTACTACATCCTTAGATGGAATGATTGGTACACCGTTGTAGGTTGCTACGATGAAACCGGCTTCAATACCCGGTACACCCTTAACACCGTTATAGGTTGGTGTAACTCTCTTCTCTTCCATGAACCTTTGTTGGCTTTGTAGTAGTTGTTGTAATCTCATTAAAGTATCATATCCAGTTAGGATAACCTTTGGATTACCACCACGAACCCAAATCTGTTGGAATAGGGTATCTAGGTGGTCTAAAGATAGAGTCCTTCTGTTAGCCGCATCTTGGTCGCTACCACAGTTTACTTCTGCATTTGACCATGAGTTTGCATTTCTGCTGATGCTGTAGATGTCAAGGTCAGTTGCACCACAATGGTCTGCCGCCGCCCCACCTGTTTCCATAGATGTTAGTCCACCGGTTGCACCACCGTCATTTCCGGTGATTCTGTCTAGTGATTCAAAGTCGTTACCTGCTACCGTAGCACAGTCTGCTGTTAGCATTTTGTTAATGTGTTCTGCGTGATGCTTACCCATTTCTTCCTTTAGTACTGAACGAATGTCACCTAGACCGTCATCTTTGTCAGCCAAGAACATAGCAGTTTCACTCATGTCGAATGTGTGAACAACTGTCTTAGGTTTTGCCGCAATATGTTGGAACACAGGTTTTGTTGTGTCCGGTAGAGTAGCGTTTTCTGCAACTCCACCACCAACACTGAATGATGGTCTGTCATTAATAACTCTCCAACCACTTCTTTCCCACGGTCTCTTAGGTAAAATCGAGAATGCGTTAAACTCTTGGTTCAACTGTGACCAAACTTTTCTACCGTAAATTGCTTGGTAGGTACCTGCTGTTGTACTTAGCATTGGTGCATCTGCTTTCAATAACTCACTACCGGAGTAGGAGTAGCCCATAGCGTTTCCTGCACCGTAAAAGTATCTTTCCATATCTGTTATGTTTCTTATGTAATCTCTTGCCATATTAGTCATCTCCTTTTTCTTAATTTATTATCCTCAAGCACCCCTGTAGACACTATTTGCTAGTGTGTGTACCTCATCCCAAGACATGTTGCTCAAGTCTTGAGTAGATGGGATTGTAACATTTGTTGATAGGTCAGCCTTTGCGATTGTTGTACCTTCTGTAGTTAGGTTGTCAATTCTTTCGGAAAGGTTTGAAATTGCCTTCATGACTTCACTAATTGGTTCACGAGCATCGAATTGAGCCTTTTCTGCTTCGGACTTTGCGATTGCTTGTTCATTAGCGAATCTTGAAGCAAAGTGTCCTTCTAAGTCACCACGGAATTGTTGTTCCGTAGCCGCCGCTTTGTAGACTTCATAAGCCGCCTCAATATCGGTTGCTGAAACATTTGATGGGTGAATGTAGGATTTTGAAAGGTCAGCCGGACCCATAGCCCCTGCCGGTTGTTTTCCACCGCTTTGACTTACTGCGTTAATAGCACCGGTTGATGGGCTACCTGCGGTTTGCCCTCGGCCTCTAACTTGTCCGGCGAAGTAATCTGCACCATCTACTGTATCCGGGTTGTCGAATCCACCAAGTTGTGCTTTCTCAAGAGCATCAAAATGCTCTCTTGCTGAATGAGTATCTACACCTGCGGATTTTAGAGTATCTTCCATCCAATTTAGGTACTCGGCACTAATGACATCACTGTATTCATTACCTTTCATGTAATTCATTTTGTCATCATCTTTCTTTTCTTTCTTTTTCTCTTTCATTTCTTCTTCGGCCTTCATCTTATCATCCTTCTTTTCTTCTTTGTCGTCGGAATCATCTTTCTTACCCTTGATATGCTCTCGGAGTTGAGGTGGAATTTCACCTTTCTCCATAGCGTCAAGTCTTGCTTCTAGCCTGTTCATTACTGCGTTTAAGTCACTGTCTATATCTGTCATTTTACTCACATCTTCTTTTAAAATTCTAAATTGTGCTTCCGGGTTAATCCCTTTTTCACAAATTGTAATTTCATGGAGTTCCATTTTACTTATTTCTTGGTATTCTCCGTGTTCCCCATCAGCCTTTCTAACACGCTTGAAAGCCTGTCCACCAATGGAGAATCCTTGCAAATTACCTTTGCGTATTTCTGCGGCTACTTCACGAGCCTTTTCTATGTCGTTTCGTAGTTTACAAACTACAAACATTCCTGTGTCGTCTACTTCGGACTTCCACATTCTTCCGTTGGAGTCTACATAGTTATCTATAACTTCTCCAACTTGTATATTAGAGTGAGCCAACTGTACATTCCTGTATCTGTCACTCTTCATAAAACCGTCAAATGCATCTTTTAATGCACCACGAGTAATCAAATCTCCTTGCTTATCAACAAGTTCTACAGATGCATAACCGGCTACAACTAAATCACTACCACTCTTTAGGACTTTCAATCCCGAAGATGGTCGCTGTATAGTTAGCATCAATTCACACAACTTACTGTCATCCTATTTATATTGAACTGATACTTTATGTCTAAAAGAAATTAATCTACTTTATTAAAATCGGACAACTGCGAAGTATTACCATTCATTTCTATATGTTTTATGGGTTTTTTCTCTTTTTTATTTTTCTTAGGCTCGATTTCTTTTTCATCACTTCGCTTTCTACCATCGTAGTCCGGCATAGTTTCTTCATTAGCCAAACGAGTTGGACCACTTGGAGACTCTATTGGTGTAGCCATATCTATACCCAAACCTTTTGGTCCTGTCCATGTCATTTTTTCTTTAGCGAGTGTATCTAAAGCACGAGATATAATTTCTAGTGCTTTTTTAGTAGTTGGTTTAAGTAATCTATTTTCATCGTCAGCCTCTAATACACCTGCTGACTGTTTATCTTGCCGTTTACGGCTTGGGGGCTTTTCATCTAGTACATCTGTTTTAACTAAATGACCATCAAACATAAGCGGTGCAACGGCACTCCAATACGGATACATACTTTCTGCTAATGTAATAGGATAGTTGGATTTTACCATACCACTCAATGCTGTAGAAGGATTTTCTAAATACCATAAATTACCATGACTTAAGACATCATATTCTACAGTATCTACATCTTTTAATATAACTTTTAATTTATTATTATCATATTCAATATCATGTGGAACTAAAATAGGAGTTAAAGATTTAGTAAGTATATCTAAAGATTCAGCACTAGCCGCACCTTCACCATCACCTTTACCGGTTATTTGTTTCATTTGAACATTAAAGACATTTCTTCCACCACGATTTTTTTTAGTTACCCCTGTAATAGATACTCTAACTACATCTCCTACTTTATATGAATCTCCTTGATTATGTATTGTTCCTATATCCATATACTCTTGTCCATTTACTTCTACTGCTCTATTACCTAATTTTGACCCATCTAAAATTGGTCCTGCGCCTAATCTATATGTATGTGAATTTTTACCTTTGACATCTAACACTATGAAATTGTAATCCTTAGTGTTTCTAAGTAGCATCCATTTAGGATGTCGCCTTTCTCCTTTCATGTATGTAGATTTACCATCTCTTAGTAAAAGCACTTTATGTTCCTTTTGAAGATTAGATATTGTTTCCTCTAAACCTTCTTCGTCTGTCATTTTAGTATCATGTGGACCGGGTATAATTATATTTTCATGACTATCAAATTGACTTCTTAATAATTTCATTCTTTCAAACATAGTCATATCACTTACATTGTTAGCATCATAATTTAGAATATCTATTATGTTTAGTTCATCTTCACCTAAGATACCATCTATAACATAATCTCTTTTATTTAACTTTGAAAGATTTTCTTTAAACGATTTTTTCAAACCAACTTTTTTACCATCTTCATCGTATGTAGTAATTGTTTCATCTTCACTTACAATAATTACTCTCTTACCATCATACCATTTACTGACTACCCACGAACCGCTAAATCCTTTTAGATAGTGTAAATCACTTATCTCAAAAATGCGATGCATCGGTCTAATAGGAGGTGACCATTTTACATCGTCATTTTTCATCAATAGTATATCGGGATTTAATAACGATGTGATATATGTAGAAATTTCACTCATAGCGATAGTTGAAGGCTCATCCGATGGAGATAAATATGTATCCATATTCACTCCTTGATGTGCCGAGAGAGTAGTTTGAGGCGGTGGTAAATTAGGTAATACTTGTTGTATGGTTTCCTTTCCAAATAATGTATTCAATGCTTCTTCACTCACTCTTGGGTAAAAACCCGGTTGGGTATGTTCACCAACTATTGGTTCTCCTTCTATATTAGTTTCAATACCAAATGAGGGTTCTGCTACAAACCCTTCATGAATATCTCCTACACCAAATATATTGTAGATAGATGCGTTAGTAGGATTTACTCTACCTATCTTAGAATGTGTACCTAAACCTGCTCTAGCAACTGTTTCAGTTGTAGGTGCTTCAAATGCACTTTCTAATATGCCACCTTTTTCATCCATTAATTTTCTCTCATCTAATACAATTAAAGAATCTAAATTATTTCTAGTAGTAGCGGTAACTTTCTTAACTCCTTTACCCATGTTTTTTGCACCGTGAGCATCAAATTCTCTAGCATGGAAAAATTCTAATCCACTATTTTGCATTGACTGACCAAAATGTTTTGCGTTAAGAATATGATTTAGTGATTGAGATAATCCATGTATAGGATTTGCTTTCCAATTTTCATTTTCTTTTCTTGCTCTCCTTTGTGCAATAGTTATCGCATTATGTATATTTGAATTATGTAAATCATGATGAAACTTATCATTACTGTTTAAGTCATCATATTCAGCACCCATAATATCATCATTAGGAGTATGTAAATGAGATATATCTGCATTTCCTATTTTTGATAATGTACCACTTGTAAGCATATTACCAACTGTTGAAACAAATAATGGTTGTTGTCTCAAAGAAGATTCATTAATAATATTAGCAACATGTTCTTTCATAGCGGGAGTTTTTTCTAAGTTTAATTTATTAATTACTTCATCAACTGACATGTTACCATCTATTTCTGCACCATTTTCTAGTAAATGATTAGCAATAGCACCATGTTCATTAATTTCTTTTGGTTTTTGACTGACCACATTGTAATCTATTCCATAAGTTACAGGAGATAAATCGTGATTATCTGTCGCTAAAATATGCCTTTGTGTGTCAGCCAATAATTTTTGCACATTATGTATAAACTGCACAGGGTTACTAGTGTCAAAAGCATCCGGTTGTTGTTCAAGAACTAACGGTATTATGTTATTTTTAGCGTAATCAACAACTGTATCATGGTGAGACTGTAACATATCTAAATACTGTTTAGCATTAATTTTCCAATGTGATGTAGGTTTATCTTTTTGTTTTGTAGATAGTTGAACTTGATTTAATTGAACCACAGCATCTTGTAAGTCCTCTCTTAAACCCATTACTTGTTCTTGTGACAAATCGGGATTCAGCATCATTTCATTTATTGAATCAATGGTTTCTCTAATTCTATTTTCTTTTTTAGTAGAAATATTATCTCCACCAAATCTTAGGATAGACTGAATGGCATCAATAGATGTTGTTTTAGGCTGATATTTCTTTTTTCCGCCTTCTAATTTTCTTTGATGTAGTTTAGATGTTACGCTTTGTAACCTAGACTTAGCCTCGTCTAAACTTATTTTATCATTAATAGCAAAATCATGATTATCCATATAATAATCGTGTAACATTTTATAGTTTGAATTATTTTTATCTACAGACAATTTTTCTATAAATTCGTTAATCTTTCTACTGTCTGTCGTATTAAGTATTTTACTAACTGCATTTACTAATCTAACTATTGGATAATCGCCTGTTTCTATGGTATCTTTGACATTTTTGTAGGTGGTAGGTTTTGAATCCCAACCTACATAGTCTTTAAATTCTTGAAGGCCGAGACCTGCTGAAAGTTTTAGGTCACCTGTTAAAAAATCTTTAAGTTTTCCTATGGCTTTTTTTGATGGAGTAAATGGATGACCCACTCTATTCAAAAATGTATTATGTAATTGCGCTTTAACTGCTCTTTCGTGTAATCTACTATCACTAGGATGTGTACCATACATAGATATAGACCTAGGCATAATAGTAGGATTAGTAGATGTGTGAGGTTCTAAATGTTGATTATGTGGACCTAATTGTTGTTTAAATGCAGGAGAGGCTGTTCTAATGGCATATTCATACATCGGATTAATTGCTGATTTATGCTCGGTATAGTTATTTTTTTCACTTCGATTAGAAGATTTACTTGTTCCAAAAGGAGAGAATATATTTTGCAAAGGTGTTTTTTCGGGAGTATAATCAAATTTATATTTAGTAGTATCAAAAGCACCTATTGGTGGTGCAAATAGTGGACCAAAATGCATTCCTAAAATAGTGTTCTCTTGGTTTGGCATCCAAAATTGATAATTATTTGGGTCTGTTTGAAACATAATAGAATTGTCTTTGTCATGCGAGATAGAGTGTAAGAATTCAATCCATGTAGCAGGTGATATATTCATACCCGGTGTATTAGCGTACAAAGAAGAATAAAACTTACCCGGACCGTATGTATATCCATCGGGGTGATTTTCCCAAAAATCTTGTTTTTCTTCATCGGGATGAGGACCATGTGGTGATTTTAAAAACGCTAAATCATTCACCATTTCTTTTGCTGATTGTTGAACTGTTCCATGACGGCGAGCATAATCTTGCGCTTTTTCTAATGTTGGTAAATCAATTATTGGTCCATCCATTTTACCGTGTATAGGATGTTTTTCAATCAACTGTTTTGTATTAGGGTCAAACCCCGCTAAGAAAAGTAAATCCTCCATAGAGAGTCTTTTGTGTTTAGATTTTCTTTGTAAATCTTGATAAGTATAATTATCTTGAGGTTTTGTTTTATGAAGTTCAAGTGACGGTAATACTTGTAAAGGTTCTTTACCATCAACAGCGTATTTTTCATTAATTTCACTTAATATATAATCAGCAATAGGGTAGTCTAAAAAATCATTTTGATTGTGAATTGACTCACCTAAAGCACTTCTAATAAATCTATTTTCACCTTGAGAATAATCATCTTCATTAGATTGATTTCGATAATGAGCGTTGCGACCAAAATTTTGATTTGACCTAAGCATAAAATTCATTTCGGGTGTTCTTCTAAGTAAATTATTTACTGCTATTCTAGCAGTAGGTATTTTCTCACCGTTGGGTAATGTAAGTGTTGATTTATTATCTATACCTTCGTGTAACTGTTCTTCAACAGAATCTCTTTCTTCGGGTGTAAACCATTCAAGTCCGTACATAAAACCGTCTAAACCTAGTTCTCCTTCTTCACTTGTCCACTCTTTGACTTTATCATCAAAATGGCTGTGGCGTAATTCACTTTCTAACTCCTTGCCTTTCAAACCTCTACTTTGGAGTTCTGTTTCTAATTCTGCATTTTGTTTCTTCCATCTTCTATAATCTCTTTGATATAAGTGATGTTGATGTTGCGCCGCAGTTCCCGTTATGTTAATATCTCCAAGAATCGGTATAGTTTTAGAACCTACTTTTATACCGGTAACCAAAGGGCTATTTTTTTCTGTCATGGTTTTGAACCACTTTTTTTCCATTTCCATTTCTTGAGTACTTGCACCACCTAGCGCAAACGACCTAAGCACCTCTAACATATTAGGTAAACCTGTTGCATGATTAATTTGTCTTAGCGGGTGATTCATTTCGTGATATGGAAAGTGAGAATCAGTGTAAGATGACTTAGTATCTGCTCTATAACTAGGAAATATTGAGTGTCCTCTACCTTCTCTACGAATCATACCATTAGACCAAACATGATTTGTTGGCTCGCCAAAAGTAGGTCTACTTGCTAATAAATAACCTACTCCTTCTTTTTTATCAAATTTAATTATTGTTTCAGCAGTATCTTTAAGATTTAAAGAAAATAAATCGCTAGGAGATTTTTCTAAAGATTCCCACGCCATAATGTATTCTGCGGCACTTCGAGATAAATCTAAACCATCGTAAAGAGATATTACAAACTCATTTTTACGAATGTTGAAATCATCTATCATTATTTTCACCGCCTATGATAGCGGTTCAAATAAAGGACATGCGTGTATATCCACACCTTGATGTAATTTACAACCCGAAGTATTTGTACCGCCGCACTTTCTGCATACTATAGGCATTCCCGCTTCTCCCGCTTCTCTAAGTTTAGATTGAATATTTGCTTTCTTAACCGCTATTGGTTTCACAATATCACCTCAATCAAACTTTTCTTCTCTAACGACTCCTGTATCGGAGTGAGGGTTTTGTCTTGATGATAGTCTTTCCATGTTCACTTTAGAATCCGCTTTTTTTCTCTTTGGTTTAGCATCTTCGGTTTCAATAGTTTTACCATTAGTAGTAAAGTAACCACTCTTAGTTTGTCCACCGGATTCTGCTACAAAGTGAGGATTAATGTCAGTGATTTTTTCGGGTGGAAATCCCGGTTGCGCTTTAGCCATTTTTGTTCCACCTAAGCAACTTGCTTTGCACATGTCTGCTTTGAATTTACCATCTTTACAATGAGGACAACCTTTACCTTTCATTTTGTTATCTTTACATGTACATTTTTTACCGCCACAGTCGGAACAACCTTCAGCCTTTGTAGCCATACCTGTATCGTCACCTGTACCCGGAAGAGGCATCTCACCGGTTTCACGCATACCCTCACGAGGTTTTCTCATACTTTCCATTTTACCTCTTTTTGAAGTTCGAGGTGTACCTGCTGAAAGTGGTAGAGTCATTTCCTTCTGTATTCTATCTAGCCTGTCATTCATCGCTTTTGCTTTTTCAAGCATAACTGTAGTTTCATAACTCATTTTTTCAAATCTTGGCTTCATTGTATCACATCTGTCTTTTTCGCTTGGTTTGCTAACTCGTGTATTTCATCCCAATCCATATTGTGGAACTCTTCATTAGTTTGTGGAATAGTGGTATTTTGACCCTTTAGAATTGAATTATTGTTTAGGTCGTTTCTAAAAGGGTCATCTTGTACATCTTCGGTAAATGGAGTAGTACTTTTTACCATACCCATTTTTCTCAATAATCTTTGAGGGTTGTTGATAATACTCTTAAGACGCTCATTTTCCTGTTTTAAAATCTCTATGTTAGAATCCATAACTTCCATTTTAGTGATTAAAGCGTTCACTAAAAGTTCGGATTTATCTTCTGTCATAGTATGACCTCAATTTGAATAGCGGCCAAATGTACCTGCACTGCGACTAAAGTTAGATTTTTTAATTCCTGTACTAATAGAGCCGGGGAGTCTTTGTCCTTGAATAGAGCCTGTTCTTCCTCTTCCTTCGGTGAATTTTATCACAGGAACTCCACCGGCATAAATATCGTTTACACCTTTAGAGGATTCGGACTTAGCAATAACAGTATTTAGGTCATCTGCAAGGAAATCTGCTAACTTTTGTACTTCTGTCAAATGTTGTTTTGCAACTTCTGCATTATCTCCTTCAAGGGCTGTTAAAAATCCTTTTTGGGCTTGTTCGAGTTTTCTTGCCATTGGGTGCATTTTGATTAAATCCATCTTCATCCCTACCTGTCTCACATACTACTATAATAAAAGCGTTTCTTATGCACCTCTAAATCTTCTAGCATTTTGCATAACATTTGCATTTTGCTGTCCAAGTGATGGTGGTGGTCCTCTTTGTTGCACACTTGTTACAGGCGCACCACTACCCGGTGAGGTTCTTCTTTCGGGTGCGGCAGGACCACGGTTGCGTATTCCTACACCTTGACCACCCGGTTGTGGAGGTGGCATTGGCATGTTACCCATCGGCATACCCGGTGGCATACCTCTCATTGGCATACCCGGAGGCATACCACCCATCGGCATACCCGGTGGCATACCCGGTGGCATTCTTCCTCCACCCGGTGGCATCATTGGTGGTGCGCCGCCCGGAGGTGGTGCGCCTTGTTGTTGTTCTTCGGGTTTAGGTTTACGATAAACAAATTTAATGTCGTTACTTGTATCACCACTAATCAATTCCGGTACGAAACCAAGTTGAGCCATTCTTTGTGCTACATTCAACTCTTGCTCATCACGGCGTAATCTTGTAATTTCATCTTCTTCTTCGTTTGGATATAGTGTTAATTTCCAATCAAACACTCCCATTTGTTTTAGAATCTTAGGGAATAAAACATCAGTGTAAATTTTTTGTCCAAACTCTACTGCACGATTAGTAACAAGAATCTGTAGACCTTCGTTGTTAAGACCGCCGGATTTACCATTATCTACCATAAATATACTTGATACGCCAAAATAAGCGGCAATTCTATTTCTTATTTCATCACGAACAGCGATATATTGCATTTCTTCTAGTGTGTCCATGAATTTGACCCAATTGACACCACCTCTACCGGTGCTAGATTCAATACCAACTTTAGGTACATAGTGAGGGTCTCTTTCCATTTTTTCATCTACTGACTTCCAAAATGATTTCATTGATTCAAGATTATCGGTTGTGACAGAAATAATACCTTTAGGCATTCTACGCTTTTGATAAGCAGTATACATGTAATTATCCATCGCCGTTAATGTCATGGCCTGTCGCCACATTGTATTTACGGGAGAACGACCATACAATTTAGATGGATTGTATTTACTTAAATGTAAAACTTCACCTTCAACAAAGTATTGTGTTTTACCGCTACCTGCCATGTTTACATAATGTACATCGTGTAAATCGCTACCACAAACTTCACACTTATCATCTTCTGCATGTGTTTTTACTTGGTCACGATGGATTAGGCAAGTCTTGTAACGACCACCTCTTACCCCTCTTTTATCGGCAACTATTCTCATGAATATAGGGTCACCTCTAATCATTTCTTTTACACGATAAAATGCAACCTCTTTTGTTTCCGGGTCAATATAATACTCTTTTACAAATATCATAAATGCATCATCTACAATATTTAGGTCATTTTCAATTTCATGTAAAACATGTAAGAACTGTTGTTCCATACTATTTTCTTGATTGAGTAACCACTTAGCGTATACTAATTCTTCACTATCCGGTCCTCTAACTTCCCCGCCACATGTATCACATATTTCTACATCGTGTTGGTATTCTTCATCACATTGAACGCATTTTTTATGAAACTTCTTTTCCCAATAATATCCTCTTCTAAACATCTCTTGTCTTAGTTTAGAAAGTACGGTTCTTAGAATCAAACATTCTGTGCTTACCGCATAAAGAGCAGGTATAGTAATACCCTGTGCCATTACAGGTTCTTGTATACCACTTGTCCAAAGTGGCATAGTTGGAGTCGGTGATGATTTACGCTTGAAGGGTTTACTCAATGTCGAGAGAAACCGACTAATTCTACTTTCATCATCTGCCATTACAAACTCTCCGCATAATTACCTATTGTATCTGCATCCACGCCCCATTTACTCAAGAAACTATCGGCTTTTTTCTTATCGTCTTTCCAATTATTATATGTAACGACACGATACAATTCATCTTTTCTCATCTTATCTTTTTCATCTACAAAGGATAAAACAGCCTTTGCTTGCAACGATTTCATTTTTAAATGTGGTAATATACCTTTCAATAATTGCCTTAAATCGTTTTTTGATGAGAATATGAGTCGGTGTTGGCTTCGGACACTATTTTTGTGTATTCTTTGATTTAGAACTAATCTACCGCAACCTAACGCTTTGTGTAATTCTTCACACTGCATACGACCTCTATCGCCTGTAGCGATAAATGTCGCTCTCGGTTCACCCCTTTCCGTTATGAATATGCTACCATCTGCATCAAGAAAACCTGCGGCATAAGCCCATATATCTTTAATAATTAAACCATGAGAATTAAGTTTTACAAAATCACCTCTACTGTTACTTTTGTAAATATCTAATTCTTCACCGTACATTTTTAGCAACATACCTACCTTTGTAGGAGTAACAGATTTAGATATAGTTCCAACACCTCTACGAACTAACTCACGACTACTAAGTGGACCGGATTTTGTTAATTCATCGGAAATAAAATTAAGAGTTGATTTATCTGTTTTTGATATACTATCAATTTGGTGTAAAGTGTTAGACCACATTTTACGAGCATCTTTTTTCAACTGTAAAGCATTAGCCCATTCTTTTTGGTCATCAATTCCCCAATCTAATTTTTCATTTAACAAATTCAATACAGTCATAGATTTAAGATACAATTGACATGCTTTTTGTAAAGAAGATGAACGAGATTCACCAAATTTACGGAGTGCTTTTAGGCTTCTATCATTGAGACCAATATTTTTTATTACATCTTCTAAACCTTCACTCCATGAAAGATTACCAATAGTGGCTTCTATTTCTATAGACTTTATTGTACGAATGTCATCAATAATCGCATCAATACTTTCACGATTATCTTTATCTAATCTTCGCATTTTCCTACACATACGAATTATTGAATTAGCATCTTTACCGTATGTACTCTCTAGCCATCCATCACCATTAGGTGCAAAACTATACGATTTAATATCGTCATTAGAAAACAAACTTGATGATTTTTCTATAGGGGCTGTAATAACTGTAAATTCGGGATGCTGTGATAAATTAGATAAAACACTTTTTGTTAAATCATCAGCAGGTTGTACAGCGAGGTCGTACTCATCACCTAGTAAAGCACTACCCCACATAATGACCACCAAATTGACCTATTTATTTAATGTATTCCAAGCGTCATCAAATGCTTTTTTCTTGTCATCTTTTGGTTTTTCCATACCTTTAGGTGGTTTACCACCAATAGCGATGACCATTACAACGCCTTTCTTTTTCTTCTTATCATCCATTTTATTCATCTCCTTTGTTTTCTTTTTTTGTTGCTCTATGAATCTACGGTATATACCTGCTTCTTGTTTTTTACCCATTTCTCTTGCTCTTTGTTCCATAGCGATAGCCGCTTGAGTTTTGTGAGCATGAGTTTTGCTACTGTTTTTGATTTTACTAACTGATTGTCTTGCTTTTTGTGGATTTTTAAATCCTAAATTATGTATAGTTCCTTTTGGGTTTTCATCAGTATACAAATCGGAATGCTTCTTTGAACCCGCAGGTTGCCCTTTTTTACGAGGTATGCGTGGTGCTTTTACAATTGTAGGCTTACCACCGACTCCTTGTTTCTTACTACGCTTTCTTTTGGTAGCGGCTTGTTTTTGCCCTTCGGACATTGAGCCGGAAGTCTTTGGAGTTTTACTTGATACTTTCACACTTGGTCTACACTTTGGATAACCTTTGCTTGAAGTCTTGGCTTTTGACCTGCCACACGGTGGGTGTTTACCATCCTTATTTTTACGACTTACATCAACCCACTTTTCTTTGAACCATCGGTTCAAGTTCTTGCGGATTAATACTTTGGTCATCTACTCACCTTACTGCAACCATTTTTCTAATGTTTTTCTGTTTATCCATTAATGCATAACATGGACATTTAGGTGCAGATGCAGAACATTGATTACCTTCTATCATACATACGCATGGTGTTTTTTTAGTTCCACCACAACAACATTTATCTTTTTTAAGTTTCATTTTTTCTTCCCCTTTTTCTTAAATTTTCCACGACAATATTGAACAGCCCATCCATTAGCATAGGCTGACGGATAGACCTTGAACTTACGCTTTGCCGCCGCTTTACCTGCGGGGCATAGTTTCTTTTCTAAAAAGTCAAACGCACTATCCATTCCAATACAATGTCCACATTCACAACTCACGGTATCACCCAATCATTTTTTCCATAATTTCTGTGTGGTTTTCCTTTTATCCACTCATCAAAGCCCGGTAGTACATCGTCAAGAAGCACCACTGAACCTTTGAATTCTTTTGTTCCCCAATTAGCCAAAGCCAATGCCATAGCCAAGTCATCGTGAGTTCCTACAGATTCTAGTTTGCCATTCTTTTGCATACCGAATCTGTTTAACTCGGATTCTAACTTGTGTGTAAATTCACGGCTTCGCTCATCACCGTATGGAGTTTTTATCTGTCCTTGCTCAAACGCCATAAGAAGTGACATGAACATACTCTCCTTTCTTTGGCGTGTTGTCATAAAAGTGCGAATAGGAATATCCCCTCTCATGTCTTGAAGTTCAGCCGCAAACATACGCTGAAAGTTGTTACCTTCAAGTTCAATCAAATCGGGTTGAAACCTGTTATTTAACAGTAAAATTTGTTTTTTCTGTGCCGCACCACCAAGACCTTTTTCGTGTACAATACCAACTATTTCTTTGATATTATCACCCGGTGGTGTCCTTAGTACTAACATAGCAGTAAAGTCAGCGTTCTTATCCGAAGCGATAGCAGTATCCCATCCGATAAAGTGCTGTCCAAATACCCCTGCCGGATTTCCCTCTTCATCGAATTCAGTATCAGCCCTGTCAAGAAGCACCAACTCTCTATCACGAGCCGCCTCAAGTATAGTAGCAGGGAACATACTCGCTACATCGTGGATAGGTTCACACAGATACTCACGGCTAAATTGTATAGCGGGCATTGATAATCGCCTTTGTTCAAGTGCCTCAAGATTCCATCTTTCCGGCCAAAGGGCTATACCTTCCGCATTGATAGCGGGATATGTTTCTACTTGGAATGTTTCTTTTTCTTCAAGTTCAGCATACAAGTCATTGTAACTGAATGGTGTACCGACCATCATTAGTCGTGCTGTGTGGTGGAGTACCGGGAGTAATACACCATAGAACCAATCGGCGGCTCTTTGTAACTCTCCACCTGTAGTACCCCACAAGATGTCATCGCATACTACTACATCGGGGTGGAAACCACGAGTAGCACCACCAACCGACTTAGCCATGATACGGCTACCGTTAGTGAACTCAAAGTATGATTTAGCCCAAGGTCTACCTTGGTCGGGCTTCAAACCTCTTAGAATATCAGCACTTTCTATGTTATTACGAATAAACCTCATGTGTTCAAGTGTCTGTTCTAATGAGTGTGAGAAAATCATGATGTGAGTACCGGGGTTGAAAGCGGCTATCCATAGAGCATACGACATAAACAAAGTGGATTTACCGTGGTCACGACTCGCTTTAACACAGTAGTAACGATTTTCTTTCAATCCTTTATCCCACATCTCATGATGATGACTGTAATGAAAACCAAGTATATCTGTAAAAAAGAACTTAAATGACTTTTCAGCCATCTTTCTATCCATATCTAGGATAAACTGTTCCATGTTTTCACTCATAGTATCATCTCAATTTTAGTAAAGTATATGCGGCAAATGTTCC